>RCMY010002560.1_pt1 | contig 28795 bp, 22 predicted proteins | sample 2041341 | NCBI WGS metagenome assembly RCMY01 (sample SAMN09708234, study PRJNA481090) | Marine sediment metagenome, whole genome shotgun sequencing project.
TATAAATTTTACCGTGAACCAGTGCGCGACCGTTGCCACTGATTGGGCTCTCCATTGCATAAACTAACCAGTCATCAAACGCAAAGGGGCGATGAAACCACATGGCATGGTCAATAGTGGCTAAACGTAAGCTTTTATCTTGAATTGCAATACCATGGGCTTGTACGGCTGTGCTCAAAAAATGATAATCTGACGCATACGCTAGCGATGCTTGATGTATTGCACTTTGGTGCAAAGCACCCTCTTTTGGTCTTGGCGAAGGGTCACAAGTAATTTTGTCTCTGCCTTTCACCCAAATTCTTCGCTTGGGCTCGCTTTTAACATCACTAAAGGACTTAACGCCATCAACTGTTCTAATATCAACGGGCCGGTGGAAAGGCAAGGCTTCTTTTATACGTGTTGATAATTTTGACAAATTATCGTCGTAAAATTGCAAATCATTATTCACAGAATCTGGAACGGGCATTTCTGGCATGTCACTAAACTGATGGCTCAAGCCCTCTTCTGGCTTTTGAAACGAAGCAGTCATATAAAAAATGATCCGTCCATGCTGAATAGCACGTACTTTTCTTGTTGAGAAACTGCGTCCATCGCGAACATTTTCTACATCATATACCACAGGTATCGAAGCATCACCTGGCAGTAAAAAATAGCTATGAAAAGAATGAATAAAACGATTATCTGTAATTGTGCGATATGCGGCCATTACTGATTGACCTAATACTTGGCCTCCATACAGGGCTGGAAAGCCTAAATCCCAACTATTTCCTCTGAATAAGCCTTGCTCTAATTCTTCTAGTTCAAAGAGTACCTGCAAACGAGCATCGGTTGTACCCACTTCAATTCCTTAATAACTTAATTTTTGATGTAGTTAATTATAGTGGTTTAAAGAATATATAGAAATACTTATCCCAACATATTACGTTTGTTTTAAGCACCTTTTACTTGATGGGGATTGCGTGGGTAAAATCGTGTTGGAAGCTCATCTTGTAAATCAAAAAAGCGAGTGTCTTTGTACGGGAGCTTCATAAAGCCCGATATACCTAAACCTTGAATAGTTGGAATAAGATGAATTATTTTTATCAACAGCTCTGAAAATTCAACTTGTTTAGAATGGTCAAGTAATGTGTAATAGCTATGCACTTTTAAGTGTTTAGGCAGTGCTTCAAATATGATACAACCGGTATGATGAATTTTGTTTAATTGATGCAGATGCATCAGCATTTTTTCAGGTAATTTAAGCAGCTCATCTGGATCTTCACCATCTTCAAAATAAGAATGCATTCTTGATTGATCTTCCATAATAGATACCTTACTTAGCTCGTAAGGTATGACCATTTCAGAATGGGGTATAAACTTCATTTTTGGATTTTTGCGTTCAATATGCAATGTATTTTTTGCATTAAACATACACGATTTAAATACGCCCGAACCTGGTATCGCGCGGGCTAAGGTGATCATATTATCGACACTGCGATCAAACGAATATTGCATGCTTGGGTCGTACAATTTCAATGATGAGTCAACATAAATACCTTCTTTTTGCCAGCGAATCGCAAGACCACCAACAACAGGATACTTACCTAGACGACTAACCGCAGAAATAAACGCTTTTTCAGTTTCTCCCATGCCGTGTAAATAGTTTTTATAATAACGGTCAAATTGGGCATCATCAATATAATTGAATTGGTCATTATCCACACCCGCTTGATCGCGTAAAAAAGACTTTCGTGAACTATAAACAACGGTTTCTATATCTTTAACATGTTTACTTATCCAAGTAGGTATTAAGCATATACGTTTGTCTTTTATATTTTTTGCTAACACAATGCGTTTAAAATGCATGTAGTTTTTAAATAAATAATCCCCTCCCTTGCATCGTGTTTCAGGATCATCACTTAGCAGTGCCGTTAGGCATTCTGCAATTGCTTGCGGTAAACCTAAAGCTGTCGGTTTAATCACATTTCGCCCAAACCGAGATGACTGACCCGACGCAAGTGCATATATAGTACTGGCTAAGCCCTGTTCATCAAAGCGTGGCGATGATAGCTTGCCATTAAGTTGATCATCGCCAATAAAATATACGTCGCCTAAGCGTGCATTGGTTTGTTGCATATCGCCTGACATCAAATCCATAACATTATTACCCACATGCTGTCCAAGCTCATCAAGTTGTGCAAAAACGCTTGATCCCCAGTCAATTAGCGAGAGTGTTTGGGTAAGTTCATCCCACATTAAGTTTGAGGGTTTTACATCACCGTGCACAATCGGTCGTTTAGGGATTGAGTCACTTATTGAGGGGTTTATAGCCCCAGGTTCAGTGGGTAAAAACTGGCGTAACAATAGCAATACGTCACATAACTTTGTTAAAATAGAAATAATAACAGGTACAGTCAATGGACCATGCTGTAATGAATATTGCTCTAAATCAACACCAGGGGCGCGTTTCATGGCCAATATAGATTGGCGTTTAATTTTTTGAAAGGCAATAACACGAGGGATATTTTGATGTTTTAATAAATCTTGCATATAGGCTTCTTCTTCAAGCCTGTCTTGAACATGCTGTGGTAAGGTAACCTTTGAGAACTTAAATACGCGTTCTTCACCAATCGCAGAAGTACCCGCGAAAGCAAACCCGAATGCACCTTTTCCAATCAACTCAACATTATAGTAGCCCAATTTTTCTAACTGACGTTCGCATAGCGCAAACCAATTCTTAAGCTTTTTAGCATCTTTGTGTGATAGTAGATACACCGATTGATCATCGGGTATATAAAAGTGCTTTAACGCGAGTTCTTTCATAATTTAAATGGCATACCATTCATTATTTTACGCTTCCCCAAAGAGAGTACAATCAACTACAGTTACAGATCTGTTAAGACTGCGGTACAACAAAGTTCACATGTGACAATAAGTTCGGTTCCAGTTGGCAATGAGTACAAAGATAATCGACTGCCTCTTGCATGCTAACCTCCAATTGCCACGGCGGATTAATAATGGCCATTCCTGAGCCATACATGCCTATATTTTTTGACGCTTGTTGATATGTAAACCGAATATCTAACATACCGTTAGTGGCAATATTGGATAACGCTTTTAACATATTTTCTGATAAACCATGCTTGGGCGTTGCTTGCTCTTGTTGCGTTTTATGATCAATACGAGTGGGTGATAATAAAGGATACCAGATAGCGAAAATACCTTGTGGCCACTTTTTTATTGCTTTTGTTACGCTATCCACGACTTGAGTATATTCTTGTGCTTGTTCATAAGGGGGGTCAATAAGTACTAGGCCCCTATTTGGAGTCGGTGGCATAAGCGCATTTAATAGTTCGAAGCCATCACGTTTGTGCCGCTGAAACCGCACGTTGTGTGTATTTATCTGCAACTCTTCAAACGCTAGGGGATGTAATTCATTAATGTGCATATTGTGCACGGGAAAGGTAGCGTTGGGCGTGGTATGTAAGCTTAGTTGGTTAAACATATCACAAATATCTTCAACGATTAACGGCGACCCTGGGTACATTCTTTTTTCTATGTATCCTTTTACAATCTGTTGATACCAATTTATACATGTCGGCAAAGTATCACAGCCACTATCCACAGACAGTAAGTGTTTAGCTAAAACCTCATCATGATTCGGTTTTTCACTAATATCGTACAATCCACTGCCTGCATGCGTGTCTAAATAAAAAAAAGCCTTTGGCTTTTTATGCAGTTTTTCTAGTATAGCAATCAAACTGAGATGTTTTATCACATCAGCATGATTACCCGCATGAAAAGAGTGTTGGTAACTGAGCAAGTAAGTCCCCTATTCTAAGCAATGCGCTTAGCCTATTTAAACATTGTTATTGGTGCTAACTGCTCAGTATAAACGACTAACGCAAATGCACGAGCATCTTTTCAGGATCGGCTAAATATTCCATCCACAAATTATTAAACTTAACCATTGTCGCGCCGTCAATCACGCGATGATCTCCTGACCAATTGACTGTCATAATTTGACTAGCAACCACATTATCATTGCTGTCAAATCTTGGTAATTTTCTGGTTTTACCCAGCGCGACAATAGCCACTTCAGGCTTATTAATTAACGGCGCGGCGTTTATGCCGCCTATTGTACCCACGTTAGAAATGCTGATGGTACCGCCGCTTAAATCATTGCTGTTTAATTTACCATCCCGGGCTCGATCAATTAGGCTATTCATCGCTTGCGCAACTTCAAATAAAGAAAGAGTTTGTACATTCTTGATATTCGGTACCATTAAGCCAATCTTTGAATCAACCGCTACCCCTATATTGTGCGCACCCACATACGTCAATTCGTTTGCTTCGTTGTTCAAACGACTGTTGATGATAGGAAATTGTGTTAATGCTAAGGACAATGCTTTAATAAAAAACGGCATAAAACTTATTTTTACGGAATGCGCCGCAAATTCAGGTTTTAGCCTTTCGCGCAGTGCTATGAGTTTATCCATACACAACTCATCCGATACTGCAAAATGCGGAATAGTGCTAACACTAGCAACCATTTGTTTGGCCATCGCAGCACGAATACCCTTAACGGCTTCCACTCTATCTTGTGGAACATTACCATTGGTGTTCAACGCGTGTGTTTCGCTAGCGCGGGTATTCGATCCAGTTGTAGAAGAACTTTCTACCGTATTAGCAATCGACTGTGGGGCTGAGGCTCCAGAAAGCATTTGTAGAATATCTTGTTTTAAAACTCTACCTTTGCTTCCGGTTGCTTTTATAGTACTTAAATCAATTTTATTTTCTCTCGCCAAACGTCTTACCGCAGGACTCGCAATAGCTCTACCGATATCGATAGGTGGTTCAAACGACTCACCCTGCTTATTATTCGTTTGCGCGACAGAAGTATTAATAGGCACCGAACTTGATTGATTAGGCTTTGAAGGCGCAGTGGTATTCTCGCCAGTGCCAATGAGTTGATCAAACAAGGGCGAATGCACTGCCGCGATATCCCCTTTTTGATAGTACAATTTCACAATTTTGCCGCTGTGCTTCGCCGGTATCTCAACAATGGCTTTATCGGTCATGACTTCAACAATAGCTTGATCTTCAATAACATCATCGCCTTCACTTACATGCCATTGCATAATTTCACACTCAACAACACCTTCACCTATATCGGGTAAAATGAAAGCTTCGATATGTTCACAAGCCACTGTATTTGATGCAGTATCTTCACTTACCTTCGGCACCGACGATATTGTGTCATTGGTATTTTCAACATTGTCATCAGTCTTCGCTACTTCATTGTTTATGTCGCTATCATCTTGCATTGCAAACAAGGCTGAATGCACCTTCGCAATATCGCCTTCTTTGTAATATAGCTTGGCGACTACGCCACTATGCATTGCCGGAATTTCAACGGTTGCTTTGTCGGTCATGACTTCGGCTACTGGTTGGTCTTCCTTGATTATATCGCCTTCAGCAACTAGCCACTTTAAGAGTTCACACTCAACGATACCTTCACCAATATCGGGTAAAATAAAATCTTTCATCTGGTTAAGCCTCAATAGTCTAGCGTGCGTTTAATCGCTTCATAGGTTTTCAAATGATCAGGCATGTATTCTTTCTCATGCGCTAGCGGATACGGCGTGTCTAGCCCGCATACACGAGCAATGGGGGCCTCTAAATATAAAAAGCACTCTTGTTGAATAGTGGCAGCAATCTCACTTGCAAACCCGCCCGTAAGTGGTGCTTCGTGATTAATCAACAATCGACCCGTTTTGTAGACAGAATCACAAACAGATTGTGCATCCCAAGGTAAGATGCTCTGTAAATCTATTATCTCGCAAGAAATGCCATCTTTTTCAGCCATTTCGGCCGCTTTTTCAAGTATTTCGACCTGTGCTCCCCAAGCCAATAAGGTTATATCGGTGCCTTCTTTAACAATGTCAGCCTTACCTAAAGGAAGTTCGTAATCGTTTTCTGGCACTTCGCCGGTAGAGGCTCGATATAATCGTTTAGGCTCCATGAATAAAACCGGATTATTATCTCGTATGCTGGCTAATAATAAGCCTTTTGCTTGATAGGGGTTACGCGGTATCACGACTTTTATCCCCGGAATATGCGCAAAAAAGGCTTCAGGCGATTGAGAATGATAGTGTCCGCCGGCAATGCCACCGCCGTAAGGGGTACGGATAGTTAAACTACCGCAGCTAAACTGACCACCCGAACGGTAGCGCCACTTAGCGGTCTCATTTATAATTTGGTCAAATGCAGGAAAAATATAATCACTAAACTGTATTTCGGCAACCGGCACTGAACCCTGCGCAGCTAAGCCATTGGCAAAGCCAATAATGCCCTGCTCGGTTAGTGGCGTATTAAAGCAGCGTGCTTTACCAAACTTTTGTTGTAAATTTGAAGTGGCTCTAAAAACACCACCAAAGTGTCCAACATCTTCACCAAAGACCATGACTTTTTCGTTTTCATCCATGGCGGTTATAAGCGCATTGTTGATGGCTTGCAATAAATTCATTTTAGGCATTCGCTTATCTCCCTGAGGTTTTTGGATATTCGTGTGGATACTTGGCAATATGCGTTTGTAATTCCGCTAGTTGTTTTTGTAAGTGCCACGGCGGGGTGTCATACACATCCTCTATAATATCTTGAATAGGATTAATCGGCTCTTTTTCTGCCTTTTTTAAGGCGACTAATATTTCTTCGCGCGTGCTATCTCTGAACTTTTGTTGCTCTTTTTCGTTGTACCAACCCTTGCTTTCAAGCCAGCGCTGAAAACGCAAAATCGGATCTTTTAGTTGCCATTTCGCCTCTTCATCTTTACTACGATAACCACTTGGATCATCAGATGTACTGTGCGCTGCTAGGCGATAAGTCATCGCTTCAATTAGCACGGGACAATTTTCGGCTAAGGCAATTTCTCTTGCTTTTGCCGTGGCCGCGTAAACGCCTAGCACATCGTTACCGTCGACCCGAATAGTCCTAACGCCATAGCCTATGCCGCGCGAAGCAATACCATCACCGGCAAACTGTTCGGTGGATGGGGTTGAAATTGCATAGCCGTTATTTCGGCAAAAGAAGATAACAGGGCAATTTAACACCGCAGCCATATTAAGACCGGCATGAAAATCTCCCTCAGACGCGGCTCCTTCGCCAAAATAGCACACCGTGATTGCCGGTTGACCGGCCATTTTTTGGCCATACGCATACCCTGCTGCCTGCGGTATTTGCGTACCTAGGGGGGACGATATAGTCATGAAGTTTAACTTTTTATCTCCATAATGAATGGGCATTTGCCTGCCTTTATTAGGATCTAAATGATTGCTAAACATCTGGTTCATAAACTGTTTAGTGGTATACCCTCGGTAGACCAATACACCTTGCTCGCGATATTGTGACATAACCATATCTTGATCAGATAGAGCTGCGGCCGAACCAATAATAGCGGCTTCCTCTCCTTTGCATGCCAAATAAAAGCTAATTCGACCTTGTCGTTGAGAGCCGATCATACGGTCATCTAATAGCCTTGTGTATTCCATGCTTTGGTAAATTTTTAGCGCGTCTTCCTTACTTAAGTTAGGCGTCTGTTTGCTATTTTTTTCTTGACCATCTTGATCAAGCAGTTGCAGCATGGGAATATCAATAAGACCATTTTCAATGACCTTTACCTCATGAGAAATATTGATTCCTGATAAATGGTTTCTTTCTTGCATAAGCCTAGTGTCCTTTTAAAAGTGAGAATCGTTAAAACGACTATTATCACTACAAAACTTGTATACCGTAATGGTAGTAGAGGAATACAAATCTCGCATTGCTTATTCAGAAGCAAGGATGAAATAAAGCATGAAACTTTACATGTTTGATTACCAATATTAGGACAAATATCCTAATTGTAATATTAATGTATATTTTGTGCTACATTTCGTGAACTAACCGTTATGATTTATACTGTAACGCTAAATTACTGAAATATCCTACATAAATCGCACTGGTTCTTACGGAGATGTAAATGACGTTTTTTATACCGACAAGGTTGACCTTATTAAGTACCTGTGTGTGTTTGATTGTGTCGCAAGCAGCACATTCAATTGGTAAGACAACTGAAGCTGCTGTTGAATTATCTCCAAAGGTGGCTAAATCTTATAGTAATCTCAACAATAATAAGTCGCCCTCGCATCAAAAGTTTGTTTATGACGCTGAATTAGGCAATACTAGCTATACTTATATCGTTGAACTGAATGCGCTTTCTGTTGCGCAAGAGCCAACAGCTGCTGCACAATTATCTGCACGCAAACGAGGAGCAAATCGAAATCGTTCTAGCCTAAACATAGCAAATGAAAGTAGTGTGTTGCAAAGACAGCTTACACTCATAAGTAAACAGCAACAGCAATTCTTAACGCATATTGCTCCTGTTGCCACAAACACAATACCCCTTGCCACATATCAATATGCCATTAATGGTTTTGCGCTAAAGTTGACCCAAAATCAAGCACAATTATTATCTACTTCACCAGAGGTAAAACGGATTGTGCGTGAGCGTGTTGTAAAGCTTGATACAGATTATGCGCCTGCATTAGTTGGCGCCCCTAAAGTATGGGATGGCAGCACCTTTGCAAGTGTTGAAATGACGCAAGGCGAAGGCATTGTGATTGCTATATTAGATTCTGGCGTAAATACTGACCATCCATCATTTGCCGAAGTATCTGCCGATGGATATGTTCATACAAACCCTCTCGGCGACGGTGTTTTTCTAGGCGATTGCGCAGGCAACTTTACCGAACTTTGCAACAATAAACTGATTGGCGTGTACAGCTATCCTATCATTACGCAAAGTTATAATGATGACAATATATTTCCACCTAACTTGCCAAAAAATGGTGAAGACTATGGCGGCCATGGTAGTCATGTAGCCAGTATAGCCGCGGGTAACGTTTTGTTAAATATAGAAGAAGTAACACCTACTTTAAATGAAGAACGAAGTGACGGCACCCCTACTGGCTTCACGTTTGCACAAATATCGGGTATCGCGCCACGTGCAAATATTATTTCTTATCAGGTGTGTTTTCCGGGTACTGAAGATAATAATGACACCTACAATAGCTGTGTAGACAGCGCGGTTTTAAGCGCCATTGATGACGCTATTAGAGATAATGTTGATGTTATTAATTTCTCCATTAGCGGTGGCGGAAACCCATGGTCAAATGCGACGGATCTCGCTTTTTTGTCAGCACGCAATGCCGGCATTTTTGTTGCAGTGTCAGCGGGTAATTCTGGACCACTCGCGTCAACATCAGAAAAACATGCTCCTTGGTATACCAGTGTTGCGGCCAGCGAACATGGGCGCAAAAATGTATTTGCCAAACAGCTCAACAACTTTAATGGTGGAGCCAGCACGCTTACGCAAATTTCAGGCCAAAGCAACTCGGGCGAGATAAGAGCTTCTATTGTTTATGCCGGTAACTACACCAATACTAATGACCTAGGCGCAGACGCTGGCCAATGTTTACAGCCATTTCCAACCAATACATTCCAAGGGCAAATCGTTGTGTGTGACAGAGGCGATGTTGCTCGTGTTGAAAAAGCACAGAATGTTGCTAGCGCAGGCGCAGGCGGCTTTGTGTTAGCCAACATTGATGGCGGCACTACATTTTTAGCAAATGACCAGTATGTGGTTCCGGGCATTCATATTGATGCACAAGACGGTAATCGTCTAAAAACATGGTTAGCGACAGGCACAAATCATATGGCAACAATAACCGTAGGCGTGTCTGAACAATTTATAGACGCATCTCGGCAAGACGTAATAACCGACTTTTCAGCACGCGGTCCAAACACCAGTATAAGTACCCTAGCCCCCACAATGACAGCGCCGGGCTTTGAAATTTATGCCGCGTATGCCGACGAACAGTTGGGTCACGATGGTCATGAGCCTGCCGCTAGTGATTATGATTATCTTAATGGCACGTCAATGTCGAGCCCTATGGTGGCCGGTGCGGCAGCATTAATTTCAAGCGCGCGACCTAATTGGGGCCCGGATGAAATTCGCTCTGCGCTCGCCTTAACCGCCACCACTGCGATGAAAAAAGAGGATGCAACAAGCGCAGCAGACTTTTTTGATATGGGTTCTGGGCGCATTCAAATAGACCAAGCCATTGCCTCGGGCTTAATCATGTCCGAAAGTGGCAGTAATTATACAAATGCGGATCCCTTCTTTAACGGTGAACCTAGAAACTTAAACTTACCCTCAATTACCGACAATAAATGCGAAATCACATGTACATGGTCGCGCAAATTTACGGCCACAACAGATGCCACATGGAGCTTTTTGTCTCAAGTTATAAGCACAGGAATGACGGTAAATGCGGTACCATCAAGTTTCACACTCCGTGAAGGCCAATCACAAACCGTTGTATTTACAATTGATACCACAGGTGCAGTTAAAGAATTTTACTCCTTTGCCTTAGCGATCTTCAGTTCACCTGGTTTACCTAATGCATCGCTGCCAATAAGCGTAATTGGCTCAGCCGGAAATACTCCTCGGGAAGTTTACATTGAGGGACAGCGTGCCATAGACTCCACTTTGATAAAGAATATACGCATGGTAGAGCTTGAAAATTTTGTATTAACGCCATACAAACCTGTCAAAGCAACAACGGTTTCAGTAAATCTTAAGCAAGATTCAGATGTAAGTAGTTATCTCGATAATGTGGTTGATGGAGTAAATATCACCACTATTGTTGTGCCTGATGATGCGAAGCGCTTAGTCGCTAAAACCACTTCAACAGCGAAAGATGTCGACTTATTTGTGCTTAAAGATCAAGATGGGGACGGAATTCCAAGTATTACAGAAGAAATTGCGATAAGTGCAAACAGCGGGTCAAATGAGCTTATTACGATTAATTATCCTGAGCCCGGTACCTATTTTATCGCAATTCAAAACTTTGAATCTTCAGAAAAGGTCATTGATAGCGTAGAAATGCGCTATGCCATAGTGACCGATCAACTTGCTGGAAACAGTTTACAAACTCAAGCTCCCAGTGCTACGAGCGCGAATGAGCCTTTCGATATACGCGTAATCTATAACCTACCCAATGCCCAAGCCGGTGACGAGTACTTTTCAGTAATTGAAATGGGGACCCGTGTATTGGGTAAAAATTTAGGTATAATTAAAGTAAATATAAAACGTATAGAAGATGATGTCAGCATAGACGCCACGCCGACTAGAGTCATTGCAGGCGATACATTTCCATTTAGCATTAGCATTGATAGTAATCCAAGTAACGAAGCACGTAACTATCGCATTGTGCTCCCTTTACCCGTAGGCACCCAGTTTGGTGATTTTACAACAAGCCACGATGGGCAGCTTATTAATAACGAAATTATATGGTTTGTGAATAAAGATGCAGGAGCAGACACCAGCACCATTTTAAATGTAAATGCCACGGTGTTAAGTGGCGTACAACCTGGCCCAATTGACCTAATCGTAAAAAGTGAATTAATAGGCCAGTCCTTTTCTGAACTTGAATCAGCGCAGGTTTATCGTAATATTCAAGTAGAAGGCTCACCCACCTTGAATATAAATGGCAGTAAAAATGCTTCGTTATCGGTTGCCGAAAGCAAAACACTAACCTTACCGTTAGCCATTACCGAACCCAACAATGACGACATTAGCGTGTCGTGGAGACAAAATAGTGGTCCTAGCACTGAAATTTTAAAAAATAACGGAAGCTACACACTCGCCGCGCCATCAGTTGAAGTTGACACCTTGTTGAGTTATACCTTAACCGTTACTGACTCTAATGGGAATATGGATACGGCTGAACTAAGCGTTACTGTTAACACTATAGCAACTAGCCCTTCAGGATCTGGCGGTGGCGGAAGTTTACCAATATGGATATTGCTGCTTGTGCCAATTGCGATTTTACGAAGGAAGTATTGAACGTTATATTAACGGTCAATAAAGTGGGTGATTAAACATTTTTGTTACTTCCTTGGTCATTTCCACTAAAGTGGAAACCTCGTTAAGTACATGGCGAATTTGATTCGGAGTAAGCCCAACGAGGTTACCGTTTTCACGGTAATGACGTTTGCGAGGTTACCGTGGAAACGGTAATGACGTTTCGTTGTAGCAACTTATTATTTGTAACAGTAGCCATATTCATTTGATCTATTTCATTTTATAAGCTTAACAAGCTTCCTGTTTTTATCTATGCGGACTACTATTGCATAATACGTTTATCTACCCTCACGGCTGTGTTGCGCGGCACAATTGACTTGCCTCTGGCTAGCAGGTGAACTCGGGTAAAGGCGGCGCCATACAACAGTATTAGCGACGAGTAGTAAACCCAAAGCAGAATTATTACCACCGATCCAGCCGCTCCATAAGCTGACGCGGTTGCGGTGTAGGCAAGATAAGCAGCGATACCGTAACGACCTAAGGAAAATAAAAGTGCCGTTACCAGCGCACCCACCACAACATCTTTCCAGCTAAGCACGACATCGGGTAGTACTTTGAAAATAGTGGCGAACAACAACGCGATCATGAAAAGCGAGACAATAAATTCGGCGCCTCCTAGCAGTAGCTCAACCGACGGCACAAACTCGGCAGTATAATTAAGCACGGCGCGCAGCGCCACCCCAAACAAAAGAGATACCAGCAACACAAAGCCGATTGACAACACCACCATTAGCGAAAACAGTCGTTTTCTAGCGAGTAGAAACAAGCCGTTACGGCCAGGCTTAGCAATAACACCCCAGATTGAATTTAGGGAATACTGCATTTGGCCGAACACCGTGGTGGCTCCTACTATCAGGGCTGCAATACCTAGCAGCGACGGCCATAATCCCGTCTCCTCAATCCGCGCTTGACTCACAGCTCGTTCTACTACTGCTGCAGACTCTGCCCCCATGATGTCCGAGAATTGTGCGACTATTTGGCCCTGTGCGGCTTCTTCGCCCAATACTATACCGATAACAGTGACCGCTATAATAACGATAGGCGCAAGTGAAAACAGGGTGTAAAAGGCTAGCGCACCCGCATAGCTGAAGGCGTTTTCATCTAACCACAATTTGCCTGCATCGAGTATTATATTTTTCCAGTAGAGCACAAAGTGCATCGTCATTAGTTTCCAATGTTTGGGTAAAGCGTGAATGGTACTCACCTAAAAATGAGTAGGTGTAGAGTGATAGCAGTAAGAATAAAACACATTCTTAGTCTATGCAATAGACGTTACTTTGTAACGATTAAGGCAATTATTTGCTTTCATTCGTTGTACATTTAATCATCTAATCTTGAACCGTCAATGAAATACCGCCGTACAGAAAGAAAAGTGGAGCACTCATGCAAATCTTAATTCTGTTCTTAGTTACCTCCATTGTTTTTCTTGTCGCAGATGCCATAATGTTGCGATTTGTAATACAGCCCCTTTTCCAGCATCACTTAGGCGCTCAGCTTCTTGACGGGGTTAGCAGCATGGGCCGGTGTCACTATCGCACGGATGTGGCAAATTGAATAGGTGTAATACGCCCATAGCCACCTTCGGTAGACAATAGCCAGCATGCTCCCATTTTTAAATGTGCTCAGTTATTAATTTTCTTTGAATATGCTTTACTCTAAAAAACATCAACACGGCAGCGGTACTTAGTCCGGTAATAAAGCCTATCCAAAAACCTGCAGCGGCCATTTTGGGCACTACTAAGTCGGTTAATCCTAATACTATTCCCACCGGAAAACCAACAACCCAATAGGATAAAAAGCTTAAAACAAACATAGCTTGGGTGTCCTTATAGCCGCGCAAGGCGTTCGCTGATACCACTTGAATAGCATCTGATAGTTGAAACAAGCTGGCTAAAATTAACAAACTAGCGGCAAGCGTAATGACGGGTAATTCAGTACTATAAATTTGAGCAATTTCATGGTTAAACCCGACGGTAATCGAAGCCGTTACAAAAACCATACTAACCGCCAAAAACATGCCTCCCCTATACGCTTGTTTTGTTTGCTCAAGCCGATCTTCGCCGACTAAGTATCCTATACGGATAGCTAGTGCAATTCCAATACTTAGTGGCAACATAAAAATAAGAGAAGATACACTCAGCGCGATTTGGTGTGCGGCAACCGTGAGCGTACCAAATGGCGCTAACATAACCGCCACTAAAGCAAATAAACTCACTTCAAAAATGAGCGTACCGCCAATAGGCAAACCTAAAGCGAGTAGCGTTTTAATATCGGCCATGTTTGGTTTATAAAATTGCTGATACAAATTGAATTTTTTTAGCTTCTTCGCATAACGGGTATATATTATGGTCGCCAAGGCCATAGTGTAAAATACCAACATGGTGGCTAAGCCACAACCTGCTCCGCCCATTTCCGGCATGCCAAATAAACCATTTATAAAAATATAATTGACGGGAATATTAACTAATAAGCCGGTCACCATAATTACCATGGTTGGGCGCGTTAATGATAAGCCTTCACAGTAATTACGTAAGGTCTGATAAATGGCAAACGCAGGTGCAGACAAAAATACATAGCCCAAATAACTGATGGTTTTTTGCGTGACATCGTCGGGCATGTTAAGTAAACGAATGATACTCGGGAAAAACACATACGACAGCATCATGATGAACGCAATAAGTAATGACAAATACGCCATTTGCTGCACATTGTTAGCTACATCATGGGTCTTTTTTGCACCATCAAATCTAGCAATAATGGGCGACAAGGCCAGCGACACACCTTGTATAAAAACTAACATAGGTAAGCTAATACCAAAGCCAATTGCCACAGCCGCCATGTCAGTAGAATGATAGCGCCCGGCCATTATGGTATCAGACACGCCCATTAGCATTTGAGTTATCTGCGCAATTACTAAAGGCCAAGTAAGATGCAGTAAAATTTTGAGCTCTGCTATAAAGCCTTGCCCTCGTAAAGGTTTGTTCAGCATATTCTACCTGCGGCGCCCGGGACTATTGTGAGCGTTGCGACTCGGCTTTTTGGCATCTTGCTGTGGTTTAGGCGCAAGCGCCTCTTTGCTTGAATCTAACAAGGTGTTGTTCATTTGTTGCATCTCGCTTGCGCTTAAATGACGATACTGCCCCACCGCTAAGCCTTTTAAATCAATATGCATTATGCGTTTGCGAATTAACCGGGTAACGTCGTACCCAAAATATTCACACATACGTCTAATTTGACGATTTAAACCCTGTTTTAGAACCATATCAAAGCTGAACTTACCGACTTGAGTCACTTTACAAGGTAAAGTGATTTGATCAAGTATAGGCACACCAGATGACATCCCTTCAACAAATGACTCGGTAATAACTCTATTGACGGTTACGCGATACAATTTTTCATGGGCGTTTTCAGCGCGCAAAATTTTATTCACTATATCGCCATCGTTAGTCAGTAAAATAAGCCCTTCCGACGGTTTATCTAAACGTCCAATAGGAAAGATGCGTTGTTTATAGCCAATCGCATCTATAATATTGCCATGAATTTTACGCTCGGTTGTGCAGGTTATGCCAACAGGTTTATGATAGGCAATATAAACGCGATCGCTCTTATTGCTAGCCACTGGGCGAATAAGATTACCTTGCACGACTACTTTGTCGTTATCCCCTATTTTGGTACCCAGCTCGGGCAGACTGCCATTCACAAGGACTTGTTTTTGTTCAATTAAGGCGTCGGCCTCGCGGCGTGAACAATAGCCGGTATCACTGATATATTTATTGAGTCTTTTCACGCTAATCTTATATATTCGCTTGGGTATTTTACGCGCTATCTTGTCTTACTTTTTAAGTAAGGCTTTAATACCGTCTGTTAATCCTTCCAAAGTCAAAGGATACATTTTATCCTGCATAAGGTCTTTGATTATTTGAATAGAGGCATGATAGGGCCAATACTCTAGAGGCTGCGGATTTAACCAAATGGCGTATTCGAAATGATGCAATATTCGTTGCATCCATATGCTACCGGGTTCTTCATTCCAATACTCTACACTGCCACCTGGATAGGTTATTTCATACGGACCCATTGTCGCATCGCCAATAAATACGACCTTATAATCAGCACCGTATTTATGCAAAATACTATACAAGTCGGTTACGCCATCGTGACGTCTGTTGTTATCTTTCCACACACCTTCGTAAACGCAATTATGAAAATAGAAAAATTCAATATGCTTAAACTCGGCATGAGCTGCTGAAAATAGCTCTTCGCACTGTTTAATGTGAGGATCCATCGACCCGCCTACATCAAAAAATAATAGTATTTTAATCGCATTATGTCGCTGCGGCGCCATTTTGATATCTAAGTAGCCTGCATTTTTAGCCGTTGAATCTATGGTGTCTTTAACATCAAGCTCTTCACTGGCCCCGGAACGCGCAAATTTTCGCAAGCGCCTTAACGCTACCTTAATATTGCGCGTACCAATTTCTACTTCGTTTGATAGGTTTTTGAACTTTCTTTTATCCCATACTTTTACAGCAGAATAATTGCGATTTCCTTGTTGGCCAATGCGTATCCCTTCCGGATTATAGCCATTTGCACCAAACGGCGATGTACCGCCCGTACCAATCCATTTATTGCCGCCTTGATGTCTTTTTTCTTGCTCATTTAAGCGTTCTTGCAGCGTTTTCATGAGTTCGTCAAGACCGCCTAACGATTTAATTTTCGCTTTATCTTCATCGCTGAGTATTTTTTCAAGCGCATTTTTTAACCATTCATCAGGAATATCATGGTCGAACAGGTTAACCGCTTGCACACCTTTAAAATACTCAGCAAAAGCTTGATCAAAACGGTCAAATTGACTTTCATCTTTCACCAGTACCGTACGGCTAAGTAAGTAGAATTCGTCCATGTCGGCATAGGCTAAATTAGCATCTAATACGGCCATTAAATCTAAGAACTCAGTAATACTCGTATTGACTTTGTGTTTACGTAAAGTAAAGAAAAAATCAATTAGCATTAGCGTCTTGCCATAAACATCAATTTTTCAAACAAGTGAATGTCTTGTTCGTTCTTAAGCAAGGCGCCATATAAAGGTGGTAGTGCATTCTTCGCATCTTTATCATGCAGTTCACTTGGTGAAATATCGTCGGCCACTAGCAGTTTCAACCAATCAATCAGTTCCGAGGTCGAAGGACGCTTTTTAAGCCCACCTACGTCGCGTATTTGAAAAAAAGAAGTAAGCGCTTGGTCAAGTAGCTGTTTTTTGATGTTTGGATAATGTACTTGCACAATTTGCTGCATTTGCGCTTCGTCTGGAAATTCAATGTAATGGAAAAAGCAGCGGCGTAAAAAAGCGTCTGGCAACTCTTTTTCATTATTAGAAGTTATAATAACAATAGGACGCTGCTTGGCAACAATTCGTTCTTGCGTTTCGTAAACCGAAAATTCCATCTTATCAAGCTCTAATAATAAATCATTAGGAAACTCGATATCGGCTTTGTCGATTTCATCAATTAGCAACACTGGACGTTTTTCAGCGGTGAATGCTTGCCATAACTTTCCTTTGACGATGTAATTTCGTATATCTTTTACACGTTCGTCACCTAATTGAGAATCACGCAGTCTTGAAACGGCATCGTACTCATATAAACCTTGTTGGGCTTTAGTGGTTGATTTGATATGCCACTGCAGTAAATCAGTTCCCAAAGATTCAGCCAATTGTTCGGCTAACATAGTCTTACCTGTGCCCGGCTCACCCTTTATTAGCAAAGGCTTTTCAAGAGTTATTGCCGCATTAACGGCGAGTTGTAACTGTTGACTTGCAATGTATTGGTCGGTACCCGTAAAACGCATAATATTCCTATACTCTTGATAGTGTTTATATATTTAATTCATACAATTATAAGGTTACTAATAGCTGATAGCAAAAAATCACTTGGTTTTTCTGCATTTAAGCTTATTTCTATGAAGGTAAGACACTTTTTGGCGTCTACTGTAAGACGTTTACGGTAAATTCTCCGGCTTTTTTGTATTTTAGTTGCGCGGTAATTCATTAAATTTTGAAAAGAGTGTGATGACATTTGTGTATGTACAACACCATACTTGGTGCAGGGAGGTTGAATACCGCTATCCGCACAATAACTTTTAGTATGGTGCCGTCGTAATTTACAACCTAGGCCAGGCGGATTTATCACTTATGACTTAGTTAATCTTAAGCGTGAAAGTTAAAATCTAATTTGAAATAGCTTTTACATAAAATAAATTAGTTATACATCTTCGTTTTCGAACCATTAAGCACTGCCAAGATTGTCACAACAGTAAATAAGCACACTACCCCTAAAAACAGAAAGCTGCTATTGCCAAAATACAACACGCTAAATACAAAAATGGAAGCGAATGTAATAAAAATAACTAGTGATAACATTAATTTCTTTTTCATGACATTGCGCCTATTAGTGATAAATTATAGTGCTCAGAGTTTTGGTTAATTTGTGGCTAAAAAAAACCCAAGCCCAATAAGTGCGCCTTAACCAAAACCTACAGCCGCGCCTACTAATATTAAGTTGCTACCACGAAACGTCATTACCGTGAAAACGGTAACCTCGCTGTGCTTACTCTGAATCAAATTGGCTATGTACTTATCGAGGTTTCCACTTGCGTGGAAATGACCAAGAATTTAACGAAAATATTTAGGTTTTTTAGACCGCTGCCCGCCCTTAAATCTAAATAGTTTGATCGAGGCCAATTGTTGCTAGCATTGCAGCAAACAGCACAATACAAACGCCATCGACCAGCTTATACCTTACTATACCAACTATACCAACTGGTCGAGCGGTATTACCCTTATTCAAAGAAACTTTACGCGAACAGGGTAAGCAATTACCCAAACAACTTTCGCTAAAGTAAAGGAGGCACTAAGCCTAAGTCATGCCTAAATAATCCAAACATATTATTTTTTAAGTGCTTCAACTTGGATAGTTAACTCCGTTTCATCCATCATCGGCACATCAGCGTATAGGTCGATCCCAAAATCACTGCGCATAATGGTCACTTCAAAGTCACCGCCACAGGCATCAACTTTTTCGACTGGGTGTTTCATGCAGGCAAAATTCTCAGCTTTTAATGTGATCGGCTTAGTTACGCCATTCATGGTGAGCTTGCCATCGATGCTCGATACCTTGCCATCATCAAAATTAAATTTGTCTGACTTAAAGGAGATACTTTTATTGTTGGCCACATCAAAAAAATCGCTGCCTAATAAGTGATCGGTAAACTGTTGATTGCCTGTGTTTAATGTTGCGATGGGAATAGTCACGTCTATAGCGCCCGTTTTTGCTGAAGCGTCCATCTGTAGCGTACCTATAATATTGTAGAAACCTCCCCTTACGGTGCTCATCCCAAAGTGCTGGATGGCAAATTGGGCATTTGTATGGTGAGGGTCAAGTTCATAGGTGGCAGCGTTTGCAATGCCTGCGGCCAGCATAAGACCAACTAATGAGGCACTAAGTGAGCTTGTGATAATGTTAGTTTGTAAAAATTTCATGGAATTTCCTTTTCTGTTTTTGGTGGGTGGTAATAAACAAGTTTTGTCAATTGAGCTTAAAGTTGTCGCGCGATTTAAGTCCTTGTTACGATGGGGGGGAACAACCAAAGCGGCAAATGATGTCTTTGTGCACCAAGGTAAAAGCGTACGTTTTTCATCTTAGTGCATGTAATAATTAATAACAACACGCGACAACTTAGATCTATTCAATCGATACCTCAGATGACATCAACCTTACATTTGGCACCCTTTATCAAAAAGCTTTTCAAGAGTTATGGCCGCATTAACGGCAAGTTGAAGATGTTGACTTACCATGCATTGGTCGGTATCCGTAACGATAATATTTCTATACTCTTGATAGTGTTAATGTATCTAAATCATTAAATTGTAAAGTTGCTAATATCTTATAGCAAAATATCACTTTGTTTTTCTGAATTAAAGCTTACTCTTATACGGGTAAAATACTTTTTAGCATCTACTGTTTGAGGTTTACAGTAAATACGACAGTAAAGATAATTAATCACTGTTAGTAATAAACAGTGGTCTTAACAAAAATTGAAAATAAAAGGATCCCTAGTATGAATGTATTTGAAGACAATTCGTTGGCCATAGGCAATACGCCATTGGTAAAATTAAACCGCGTTGTTTCGGGTAATGTATATGCCAAAATTGAATCGCGTAATCCTAGCTTTAGTGTTAAATGCCGTATTGGCGCAAACATGATTTGGGATGCTGAGAAAAAAGGTACGCTAACAAAAAACCATGAAATTATTGAAGCCACTAGCGGGAATACGGGTATTGCGTTGGCGTTTGTAGCCGCCTCACGTGGTTACAAAATTACCTTAACCATGCCAAGCAGCATGAGTTTAGAACGCAGAAAACTATTAAAGGCGCTAGGTGCAAATTTAATCTTAACCGAGCCACCAAAAGGAATGAAAGGCGCGATCTCAAAAGTTGAAGAGCTAATGGCTGCGAATCCTGGCAAGTATGTTGCTATGAATCAGTTTAGTAACCCTGCTAACCCAGAAATTCATGAACAAACGACTGGGCCTGAAATTTGGAATGCGACGGATGGCAAAGTAGATGCCTTTATTGTAGGCGTGGGCACAGGCGGAACATTAACCGGCACTTCACGTTATTTGAAAAAAACACAGGGTAAAGATGTCACTATTGTTGCCGTTGAACCTACTGACTCACCGGTTATTACGCAAGCATTAGCGGGCGAAGAACTAAAACCAGCGCCACATAAAATTCAAGGTATTGGAGCAGGCTTTATACCGGGCAACCTCGACTTAAGCTTAATTGATGAAGTTGAGTTAGTCTCTAACGACGACTGCATGGCAATGGTACACCGTTTAATGAAAGAAGAAGGCATTTTAGCCGGTATCTCTTCAGGTGCTGCAGTGGTTGCCGCTAAGCGTTATGCCGAGCGCCCTGAGAACAAAGATAAGGTAATCGTGGTGTTGCTGGCGTCGGGCACCGAACGTTACTTAAGCAGCCCCTTATTTGCAGATCAGTTCTCGGATTTAGAGGAAGTGCAATAACAAGATATTGCATACAATTATCTGTAAATTATAAAGAGCGCCCTACGCGCTCTTTTTTTGTCTTCAGAATTTTTTGTTTAGTCCGATACCTGTATGAGACCTAATTTCAGAAAAGGCAAGACATGAAACAATTGTTAGCGTTATTTATTAGCATGAGCATCTTATTTTCCTGTACGAATGATGAAGAAGTCGTTAAGGCAGGCAAATACGGCATGATGGGAAGCGATACGCCACAATACACTGCCGTGTTATTTATGCGTGCCATTTATAATGAAAAAACCCTCGATAAAGCAATTGCATTAAGTAGCGACCGCTTTGCCCGTATTATAAAATCACAATACACGAATAACACCGTGCAGCGACAAATTTTTAACTTACGCCTAGATACAATGGAAACCGAACCTGTTTCGGGTGGGTCATTGTTGTTTAATGAAAAGCTAAGCAAAGCGGATATCGAAATGAAAATTATTGGCACTTATAATGGTAATAAAGTCACAGAGCTTAAAACACTTTCAATGGTAAGAGAAAGTGGGGACTGGAAAGTCACTGCGGTTAACAATACCGTCCCCTAACAAAATACGAGTGTAAAATATTACTGCCCAACAGCAATGCCCTCTCGGCGAGGATCTGCACCGCCCAGCAGTTTGCCATTTTGTATCTGAATGCCATGCAAACCACTGTTTAAATCGACCACATTAACCTGATGGCCTTTTGCTTCTAAGTCTGATTTTGTGTTAACAATAGCGGTGCCCTTTTCAAGTGACGTTACGTCATTTCGATTAGTCACCCTTGGCGCATCTATCGCTTGTTGAATATCCATTTTAAAATCGAGCACGTTAATAATGGTTTGTGCAACATAGTTAATAATGCGACTTCCACCAGGCGAGCCAACCACTAAAGTCAATTCGTTATCTTCATTAAACACCATGGTAGGACTCATAGCACTGCGCGGTCGTTTAAAAGGCGCTATACTATTTAACACTTTTTGATTATTTTTCATTGGATTAATTGAGAAATCAGTGAGTTGGTTATTCAACATAAACCCCTCCACCATAATCCCTGAGCCAAACATAAATTCAACACTAGACGTCATAGATACTGCATTTCCTTGTTTATCTACAATCGCGATGTGACTGGTGCTATTAAGTTCATAAGCATCGTCTGTTGCATAACTTGCATCAGTATACGGCTTTCCCGCATTGGCTTTGCTAAAAGGAATATTAAGTCCAATTTGTTGTGCTCGTTGACTAATATACGACTCATTTACAAGCGGCTGGGCAGACAAATCCATAAATGCTAAATCAGCCACGTAATCGTCTCGGTCAGCGAATGCAAGAGCACTAGCTTGTGAGAAAAGATGCACAAAATCAGCGCTGTTGGGTGATAGTGTAGCTAGGTCAAACTTTTCAAGTGACTTGATAATTTGGAATACCGTAACGCCCCCAGAGCTTGGCGGTGCCATGCCACAAACGCTAAACTGACGATATGGATTACACATAGGACGACGCTCAATTGCGGTATAATTTGCTAAATCTTGCTCACTCAAAAAGCCTGGGTTTACCGACACATTTTGCACAGCCTTGGCAATTTTTTCAGCCAGTTCACCTTCATAAAAAACATCAGCTCCCTTAATTGAAATAAGCTTTAATGCCTTTGCCAATTTAAGGTTCTGTTTTAGCTCGCCTGCTTTCAGGGGGCTGCCATTAGGTTTAAAATAGCCGCTAGATTCAGGAAATTGATTTAAACCCGGATGTAAATCTAGTCCAATTAAAAGCGCTAGACGTGGCGATACCGTAAAACCATCTGTTGATTGTTTAATGGTATCTTCAAATAAAGATTGCCAAGGCAAGGTACCAAACTGTTTGTGGGCTAGCTCTAATGCTTTTAATACACCCGGCACGCCAACCGACTTCCCTCCCACTACAGCGTTTCGCCACGTCATGGGCTCGCCATTTTCAAAAAAAGTATAAGGTGTTGCCGCTTTCGGGGCCACTTCGCGGCCGTCAAAAGTATGCAGCTTCTTTTTTTGATTATCCCAATACATAATAAAAGCACCGCCACCAATGCCTGATGACTGCGGTTCTACTAAGGTGAGCATGGCTTGTATTGCAATAGCAGCATCAATTGCACTGCCGCCTTGTTCAATGATACGTTTACCCGCCATTGCCGCATAAGGATTGGCGGCAGCAACCATAAAGTTTTCAGACTGGCTCAATGTTTTGACATTTACGCCCGTAGAAGCTTCAGGTTCACGATCTTCTAACACAATTTGTTGTGGACTTACCTGAGCACAACCAAGTACTGCTGCAAAGGTTAAATAATAGGTAATAGCACGCATCCGTCTTAACGGACCACAATTAATTCGCACGCTGATTTTTAGCTTACTTAAACACATCATAATTAACCGCTCTTTTTTCTAAAAATGCACTAAATGCCTCTTTCGCTGGTGCTTCTTGCATTGCTTGAATAAATATTTTTAGTTCATCATCTATGTGCTGCGATACTGCACTCGTATCGCTTTTGAGCAAAGCTTTAGTTTGTGCAAGTACCTTTGCGGGTTTTTTCGCAAGCACTTCTGCTATGTCATTTACGGCAAACGCTAAATCACTACCATGAATAGAGGTAACCATTCCGCATTGCATTGCTTTTTGCGCATTAAATACATCACCCAACATGAGTAATTCTGCGGCAATTAAATGACCTGACATACGAGGAATAATATAACTTGAGGCATATTCAGGGACTAAACCTAAATTAATAAACGGCATCGCGAACTTTGTATTTTCATGACATAACACAAAGTCACAATGTAGTAATAACGTAGTGCCAATTCCAATTGCCAAACCTTCCACCTGCGCAATGACGGGTAAGGGGCACTTTAATAGCGCTTGCATAAATCGATAAATTTCATTTACGCCATCTGCGCCTTTTTCGACAGAGCGCACAAATTCAGCAACATCATTTCCAGCCGTAAAGCATCCGCCCTCACCTTTAATAACGATGACTCTAGCTTCCGATAGCGATGCATTTTCAATGGCTATGGCCATGTCATTGTACATTTTAGGAATAAGTGCATTTTTTTTATCGACTCTATCGATCACAATAGTCAGTATATGGTTGTCTAATAATTCATGTATCATAAAATCCTCTTTCGCTTAAACCGTGGCTATAATGTAAAGTATTTTTGAATATTACGTTCTCTACTGCAATTTATAAAGTTAAACTCATTATTACTTAGTGATTATTTTGTTGTAGCGTACGAAAAATTACGGCAGTGTCACCTATCCAGTCTAGAAAACGACTAAGGTCAATAACGTTAAAATGAGTCACTTTCCTACTAAGCTATCACAGTATGGTCCTTATTTATTTTTGGGCATGGTGTGCAGCGGCTTTATGCTTATCGCGTTTATGATGGGATCCTCTGTCGATTTGTATTCAGCATTAAGATTTGACCGTGAATTTATCAATTCGGGTGAGTTATGGCGCTTAATAAGTGGCCATTTTTTGCACACTAATATTATACACTGGCTTGTCAATATGATGGGTTTAGCGCTATTGTGGATGCTTCATGGCGACTACACCACCCCTAAAAACTTCACCTTAAACATTGTGATTTTATGCATAGGTATATCAATTTGCATTAGCTTGTGGTCAAGTGATATTAACTGGTATGTTGGTTTGTCAGGGGTACTGCATGGTCTATTTTTGTGGGGCGTTGTGATAGATATTCATAAAGGCAGAAAAACTGGCTTCTTATTATTAATTGGTGCGGTGCTTAAATTATTTGAAGAACAAGTATCGAGTAATGCGAGCGGACTGATGAGTGAATTAATTGAGGCGAACATTGCCGTTGATGCCCACTTATATGGTGCAGTAATAGGGTTAGTATTAGGCATTATAACAATTGCAATTCAATCATCGAAAAAGAAATGAGCTTTCAAAAAAAGCAGGTTGCCAGCGTTCTGGCAACCTTGTATCTATCTTATAAATTCGTTTCAAATAGCTTATGAATACGTCTATATTCGTCTAACCATGAACTAGGTTGAACAAACCCATGGGGTTCAACTGGATAAATAGCGGTCTCAAAGTTGACTTTTTCAAGTTCAATTAAGCGCTGAACCAAACGCACCACGTCAACGAAAAAGACATTATCATCAACCATAGGCGCATTAATTAATAAAGGCTTTGTTAAACCCTCGGCAAAGTAAATTGGCGAACTACGCTCGTAAGCTATCGGGTCTACGTCAGGTGTATTTAGAATGTTTGCGGTATATGGCAAATTATAATGTGCCCAGTCAGAAACAGGGCGTAAAGCGGCTCCTGCTTGAAAAAGATCAGGCGCGTTAAACAGCGACATAAAGGTTAAGAAACCACCGTAAGAGCCGCCATAAGTGCCTATTCTTTGTCTATCAACATTCGCATTTTCAACTAACCAATTTACGCCATCTTTCAAATCTTGTACTTCTGGCGTACCCATTTGTCGATATATTGCGGTTCGCCAATCGCGGCCGTAGCCAGCCGAGGCTCTATAATCCATATCAAGCACAACGTAACCTTGCGACACTAATAAGCTATGGAACATAAATTCTCTAAAGTAGCCTGACCATCCTAAATGTGAATTCTGTAAATACCCTGCCCCGTGATTAAATACCACCGCACGACGCTTTTCACTCGTATCGTTTTGCTCGGGCATATAAACACGCGCATAAATTGGCTGTTCTGTGTGGCTCGATTTAACTGGAACAATTGCCGGCACAGTCCAATTGATAGATAAAAACGCATCACTTACTGTGTTAGTTAATTTATTAGGCGCATTGCTAGCCGTTTCAGTGCCTGCAATGGGTAAGGTATATAATTCAGGAGGCATGGCTAAGGTTGAATGTGTTAATAACAGCACATCTTGATTAGGGCTTAATACAAAATCGGTCATACCGTTTAAGTCAGTTAGCATCTCTGGCTCACCGCCCGTGGTTTTTACGCGGTAGATCTCATAAATACCCGGATGTTTTTGATTGGCTTTATAATAAAAATACTGGTCGTTGTTGCTTAACACTACATTATCAACTACAAACCGCCCCTTGGTTATTGCGCTTAGCTTGCCGTTAATAGGTTTAACATAAAGATGTGAATAGCCTGACTCTTCACTTAGCAAAAATAGTGTAGGGTCGTTATTAAGCCATCCAAATTGATTGTAGCGATAGTTTACCCACGCTTTATCATGCATTCTATGTTGGGTGGTCAATTCTGGTTTGCTGACATCTAGCGTCACTATCCAACGGTCTTTATTATCCCACGCTTCAAGCATTAAGGCCGCAAATTTACCAGAATCATGCCACTTGATTGGCATTTCCGTGGCGTACCAATCAAACAATATGCCTATGTCACGTGGCAATCTATTGTTGGTGTAAGTTTCACCTTTTGCCTGTGCGTTTTCACGTTTTACATCGGCAAGTACATCATCATTGTAACCTGGCAGGGCGACGTAACTTAAGGTCTTTTTAGTATTGGCTTGAACGTCTATAAAGTAAATCGAATGTGATTCTGACTTCGCATCTGCAACACGTTGACGTACCGACTGCGCTTTAACGCGGCCGTTCTCTTCAATGTAATCGGGCATAATATCATTATCAGCACGCGATGGCTTATTTTCACGCGTCACTAGAATGGCGTATTTACCATTAGGAGATAAGCTAGCTAGTACATTGGTATGCTCTTTATCAAAATATAAGGTGTTTGCCGTTACGCTTGAATTTTGTTGTTTTATTTGTTGCTCGTAGGTGTCTTTGTCTATGCGATTTTGACGTTCTACCTGTACATACTGAATTAGCTTTTGCTGTTGTTCAGCAACGTAATCTTCTGGAGACGAAACCACTTCAGACTTGTCTTCAAACTTCCATGCAAATAATTGAGCGACTAAGCCAGTTTCAAGATCTATGCTATAAAATGCGTTGCCTTTTTGGAAAGAGACCCCTTGCGTACCGACGTTTGATGTATAGTAAGCTAAGTTATGCGCTTTTTCGTTGTCTTTTGTTAGTTGTTTTACGTTGTTACTCGCGCGGTTTTGAATGAAAACATTGCCCTTAAAAGTCCAAGCAATAAAGCGGTAGTCGTTATCATCTATTATTTCGTCGTGCGCGTATTGGTGCAATTCAGTCAAGCTAAGTAAATCTCCATTACCTTGGCTTGGGTTCGTTTTATATACGTCTTGCACAACCGAACCTTCACGCTTTCGATAATATAAAATACTGTCGCCGCTGGGTGAGAAAAATGCAGATTTGGGTTCTCGTCCAAGCCAATCTGGATCGGCCATTATCTGTTCCATGGTAAGTTCAACGGGCGAGCTTGATACCGACGTTGTTGGTTTTTTCGATGGATGAATAGTCTGTGTTATATAATTTGCATTTGCAGAGTTGCTAGTAGAAGCTTGCTGAGTATTTTGGGTTGCGGTACACCCTAATACCAAACTTGCACATAAAACAATGCTCGAAACTTGAAATTTTGTTGTCATATTCTCTGTCTTATTTATGTTATACGAAAAATAACTACAAACCGCTGCTAGCGTACTTAATTACCGTTAATGGTAACATCATTGAAACTTGTCAATGTATGATGGTAATTAACAAAATAATAGGTGAAAGATTACTTTAAGCGTTTTGTAAAATCAGTAGTTAGTTAAGTAAAATGCAGTCAATGTGATCTGTATTCACTCGCTATCATTATCAACATGGTATTACACTACTATAAATAATCAACATTGAGACTCAAAATGAATATTAAAAATACCGTAAATATTGCTAGTCTACTTATCGCAGGTACTTTATTTAGTTCGCTTGCTCAAGCAAATACGTGCCCCGACGTATTAAAACACATGAAGCGCAAACTCAACTCACAAGAAGTTGTCAACATGTGCGACGCTTATGCAGGTAAAGCAGTGTTGTTTGTAAATACCGCCAGTAAATGTGGCTTTACGCCGCAGTTTGAAGGCTTAGAAAAGTTATACGACACATTTAAAGACGACGGTTTAGTAGTTGTTGGCTTTCCATCAAACGATTTTAAACAAGAGTTTGATGATGAAAGCAAAACCGCAGAATTGTGCGAATTAACCTACGGTGTTAACTTCCCCATGTTTGAAACTTGAAACTATTTCTGTGCGCGGCGATGACGCCGACCCTTTATATGCACAGTTAGCCAAAGAAACTGGCAAGCAACCCAAATGGAACTTCAATAAATATTTAATGAATAAAGACGGCACAAGCATTACACACTACGGTAGCCGAGTTAAACCTCAAGATGACGATTTTCTTAAAGATATTAGCGTTGCTTTAGGTAAAGGAGAATAGGCTTAGCTGTCTTATTAAATGCGGAAAATTTAAATTTCTATAAGCCTATGAATTATTGTTTTATAGGCGTCTTTAACGTTTGCTTCTATGTTTAGATGATAATTCACATCCTTAAGTTTATATTTATCAAGCCAAATCTAAGGGCGTTCAAAGGTATTCTATTTAGGCTATTTACGCTGAGTTTGTCAATACTTGACAGGCAGCATTGAGCTCTGGGTGTGTGAAAACTATTGATCACCTTTTGGTCTAAGCCCAGTGTTTTTATGATCAAACAATCTTAATGTTATTGACTATTAAATCGCCACTTTCAGTATAATAAAATGGTCGGCCAAACCAGAGATAACAATTGATGGCTCAACATATTTTAGCCCAGGGAAGAACACAAACCACCTTGTTTCCAGAAGTGCTTGAAGACTTTGATACTGAA
>RCMY010002191.1_pt1 | contig 28777 bp, 19 predicted proteins | sample 2041341 | NCBI WGS metagenome assembly RCMY01 (sample SAMN09708234, study PRJNA481090) | Marine sediment metagenome, whole genome shotgun sequencing project.
AGCGTTTCCGGCAACAGCAATATCGGTGTCAGCATTACCGGCGGCATAGCCACCATCAGCAGCAGCGCTAACTGGTTTGGCAGCGAGAGCATAACCTTTACGGCCACCGATGCGGGCACGCCTGGTTTATTCGCCAGTCAGGCTGTACTCTTTACTGTCAGCTCGGTCAACGATGCGCCGACGGTTGAGAGTACGATTCCAGGGCAAACTCTTGATGAAGACTTTGCCAGCTACACCATCGACCTGAAAATGGCCTTTGCCGACGTGGAGACCATTGACAGCCTGCTCAGCTATAGCGTTTCCGGCAACAGCGACATCGGTGTCAGCATTACCGGCGGCATAGCCACCATCAGCAGCAGCGCTAACTGGTTTGGCAGCGAGACCATAACCTTTACGGCCACCGATGCGGGCACGCCTGGTTTATTCGCCAGTCAGGCTGTACTCTTTACCGTTAGCTCGGTCAACGATCCACCGGTGGCGGTCGATGAAACGGTTGCGGTTACCAAGGACACTATCTTTAGCTCGACGGTTGACCTTGATTCCAATGACACCGATCCGGATGGCAACAGCCTCTCGGTGGTCGCCGGAACCTTTGTCACCAGTCAGGGCGGTTCACTGGTCCTGGCCGCTGACGGCAGCTATACCTATACGCCGGTCACCAACTTTACCGGCACTGATATGGTCGATTACACTGTCACCGATGGCAGCCTGACCGATGTCGGTACCCTGACCATCACCGTCAATCCGGTCAATGTTGCACCTACCGCCACAAATCTCAATGCATTGTTGACCTACACCGAAGACACTCCGCTCAACCTTACCGATATCGTCATCAGCGACATTGACAGTGCTAATATTACCGCCACCCTGAGTTTATCGGATAGCGGGGCGGGAACATTATCCACGGCAACTTCAGGCCTGGTAACTTCAACATTTGCTTCAGGGGTCTGGACGGCAAGCGGCGCCCTGGCCGATGTCAATACCTTGCTGGCCGGGGTGGTTTTTAACCCCACCGCCAATTATAATGCACCAGTCAAGATCATCACCAGCGTTAGTGATGGGACTGCACCTCCCTTGAGCGGCATGCTGGACATCTCTGGAATTCCAGTTGCCGACACCCCGCGAATTACCTCTATTGCGACGGAGTCGGCAACACAATCAGAGTTAATTTTTGTTACCCCGAATAGCAACGATGGCCCAGAGGTAACCCATTTCAGGATTTCCGGTATAACGCACGGCACGCTCTTTCTGGCAGATGGCACTACTCCTGTCAATTCCGGTGATTTCATCACCCTGGCCCAGGGAGCTGCTGGTCTTCGCTTTACCCCGAACTCTGCAGAAAGCGGAACGATTACAGTGGAATCATCTGAAGATGGTGCGACAATCGCAGCTCAAAGCAGCACCGCTGTAGCCGTGGTAACCGTCAATTCCCCTTTACCCGTTATTGCCTCGCCCGTTGATCCAGGCCTCCAACCAGATACCACGGCGGACATACCAGATATTCTGCTACAAGTTCAATCACCCGCTCTTTCACCTTTTATTCTGGACACAATTGGAGAACCGGCCGCAACGGATGCTGACGACATAGATGATGCCACCACAACCACCGATAATTCAAACGAGGAAGATGACGCTTCCCAGCCTATCATCAATACTGCGCCCTCTTCAGCGGCTGACTTTAAAATTGATCTTATACTCAAACAAGCCGATATCAGCACCTTGTCGCTGCAGGAACTGCATCAGCTGGAGCAAGCCATTCGGTCTGTAGAAAATGAAGTGATACGCCAGGATCTACAATCAGAAATCAATGAAGTTTTGGCTCTTATCTATCAAAAACGCTCACTCCTGGAAACGCAGATGCTCAAGAATTCGCTGGATTCCCTGCGCGATGAAACAGCTCAGGAGGCACGTTTTGATAAAACAATCATCGGCTCAGCAATTGCGGCAACAACCGGCCTTTCTGCCGGCTATGTCATCTGGTTACTCCGCAGTGGGGTGCTCCTCAGCTCCTTGCTTTCGTCTATGCCGGCCTGGCAGCTCACTGACCCCATGGCTATCCTTGCCAGTAGAAAGAAGGACAATGAGGACGATACAGATGATTCGCTGGAAAGCATAATTGAAAGCGGTGGAAAAAAATCCAATACGGCATCGGCTGACAAGCCAGTCGAGTTATAAGGAGTTTGTAATGCTTCGATATAGAGAAAAATTCTTAGGTCCGGAGGGTAAGCATTGATCAGTTTAACCCCGAAATTCCGCATCTCCTTAGGGCAGAGCAGCATGATTGTCAGTCTTATCCTGCTGGCTGGTTTTATCGGACTAATCCCCGACCGTAACGGCGCAATAAAAGATGGACGCTCCTCTCTTGCGGAGACAATTGCCATCTATTGCTCAACGCTCTTAGCCAAGTCCGAACCTGAACGGTTACTGCAGGATTTTGACTTCATCATCGAAAGAAACAGTGATCTCGCTTCGATAGGTTTACGCAAGGAAAATGGCCAATACCTTACCTTAACCGATGCACATGCCGGGCGCTGGGAGCCTATGACCGGTGAGTTTTCGAAAGACTCGCAAATCCGTGTCCCCATCTGGCAGGCTGAGAAGAAATGGGGGCAGCTGGAAATGACCTTTACCTCCAGAAAGGATGGTTTGTTCTGGCAGGTCTTTAATGATCCGATGATTCGAATGCTCGTATTTATGGGTCTCTGCAGCCTGGTGGTTTTTTATTTTTACCTGGGCAGGGTACTGAAGCATCTCGACCCGTCCCAGGCAGTCCCCGGACGAGTACGGGCAGCGCTGGATACCATGGCGGAGGGTTTGCTCATCATTGATAGGAAGGATCAGATAGTACTTGCCAACAAGGCCTTTTCTGATCTGTTTGCGATCCCGCCGTCCGAGTTTATTGGCATGAAAACAGCAGATTTCCCCTGGCTTGATGTCGAAGGGAGACCTGTAGGGCAGCATCAATGCCCCTGGGCGCGAGCGCTTATTGAAGGAGATGTCCAGAAAGACAATATGCTGAAGATGAAGATGCCGGACGACAGCACCCGCACCTTTAAAGTGAATTGTTCTCCGGTGCTGGGTGATAACAAAAACTATGCCGGTGTTCTGATCAGCTTTGATGACGTGACCCAGCTGGAGCAAAAGGAAGTCGAGCTTCGCGAATCAAAGGTGAAGGCTGAGGAGGCAAATCAAGCTAAAAGCGCGTTCCTGGCCAACATGAGTCATGAGATCAGGACTCCCATGAATGCCATACTTGGCTTCACCGATCTGCTGAAGCGAGGCTACGTCAAGAACGAAAAAGAGAGCATGAGATACCTGAGCACCATCCACTCCAGCGGCAGAAGCCTGCTCGAGCTGATCAATGATATTCTCGATCTTTCCAAGGTTGAAGCAGGCCGCCTGGATATAGAAAAAATTGAAGTAAAACCGTACCGGATACTCCAGGAGGTTATACAACTCCTTAAATCCAAGGCAGATGAAAAAAACATTGTCCTGAGTTTTAATGTTCTCACCCCACTGCCGGAAGTCGTAGTAACGGACCCCTCACGACTGCGGCAGATGGCCTTCAACCTCATTGGGAATGCCATTAAATTCACTGAGGAAGGCGGGGTTACGGTCTCTTGTTATATTGACCGGAAAGAGGCGGCAAAGCACCTTGTCATAGATATCTCAGATACCGGCATTGGTATGAAAGCTGACGCTCTCGATCAGATATTTGATCCGTTTGTGCAGGCAGATGCCTCTGTAAACAGGCGTTTTGGCGGTACAGGCCTGGGGCTTGCCATTAGCCGCAAATTTGCCCGAGCGCTGGGCGGCGATATCAAGGTTGCCAGCACAATAGGAGAAGGCAGTACTTTCAGTATTGTCCTGCCAGCTGATACACTTGAAAATGTATCCTATCTCCAGCCTGAAGAAATTGCGGCAGCGTTAATTACACAGGATAACGAAGAGACCGATCGCTGGAAATTTGCTGCAGGCCGGGTTTTAGTGGTTGATGACGGTGATGAAAACCGGGAGCTGGTACGCGTGCTTTTAGAAGATGCCGGAATCACCATCGATGAGGCAGAGAATGGCCAGGTCGCAGTTGAAAAGGCGCTACAACAGAACTACAATATAGTCCTGATGGATGTGAACATGCCCGTCATGGATGGCTATACAGCCGCGACCATCCTGAGAGAAAAGGGAATCACCCAACCAATTATCGCCATGACGGCGAATGCCATGAAAGGATTTGAACAGGAATGCCTGGACAGAGGATATTCCGATTACATTACCAAACCCCTTGATATCACCACCTTCATGAATTTGATGGCGGAGTATCTTGGGGGAGAAAAAGTTGCCGCACCTGCCTCGAGCTCCGACATTTGGCTTGAAGCGTCGAAACAACAGCAAAGAGCTCCGAACATAGAGCAGGCAGCTTGCCCTGCGGCCACCGGCCGGAAACCGGTCATTTCAAAACTGGCCAACCATCCAAAGCTGAAGACTGCGGTGGTAAAATTTGTCGATAAGCTCGATAATGAATTTGTAAAACTGGCAACAGCCGGCAAGAAAGGAGACATGGCCGAACTCCAACGACTGGCCCACTGGTTGAAAGGTGCAGCCGGAACAGTTGGTTATGACGATTTCACCGAGCCGGCAGCATTACTCGAGTCACAGGCAAAGCAGGGAGACAGCGGTCAGGCTGAAAAGACTATCGTGCAGATTGGGGCGCTTGTTCAGGCTATTGTCCGTCCGGAAGGTGAACAAACAGACCCGGTATATGTTGCGGCCGATGAGAGTATAACACCAACAGCAATTAGTGCTTATAATGTCGTTGCTGCAACATCGGCCAGCACTGTCAAACCGGTTGTCTCAGCTCTGGCCAACCATCCGAAACTGCGAATCGCAGTGAAAAAGTTTGCCGACAAGCTTGATGGCGAAATGAAGAAAATGGAGCACTTCTATCAGCAGCAGGATATGGCAGGCGTGACAGGCGTGGCCCATTGGCTGAAAGGTGCTGCAGGCACAGTAGGGTACCATGATTTTACCGAACCGGCAGCTGAGCTTGAACGGCTCGTCAAGCTGCGGGAAACCAAAAGGGCGGGACAACAGCTGCAAAAGATTCTGGCGCTCGCCGGAGCGGTTGTTCCGCCGGACATGCACGAATAACATTAACAGGTGAAGTGGTCTTCAGAGGACCTGCTCATCTTTTTTGATTGGATAGAACGTAATGGATAACATCTCACACAGTCTTATGAATGCTAAAATTATGCTCGTTGATGACGAGCTTACCACTATGTACGTGGTGCAGACATATCTCGAAGAATCAGGGTATAATAATTTTATTCTGGTCGAAGACTCTACCAGAGCCATAGAGACCCTGCACGATTGCTTACCTGATATTCTCCTGCTGGATTTGATGATGCCGGAGGTGTCAGGATTTGATATCCTCAAGAATCTGCGCAACGATGAACGATTCAAATACCTGCCGATAATTGTACTCACCAGCTCCTCCGACGCCGAAAACATGCTCAAAGCTCTTGAACTTGGGGCGAGTGATTTCCTGGCAAAGCCGGTAAACCCCAGTGAGCTTGGGCTCCGGGTCCGCAACACCCTCGCTGCCAAGGCCTATATGGATCAACTGGCCTTTTATGACCCATTGACCAGGCTGCCCAATAAATACATGTTTAGCGATCGATTTGAATGGTCCCTCAATAAAGCAAAAAGGTACAATGATCGGCTGGCCTTATTCAGCATTTCCATTGACAATTTCTCCCGACTGAATGCCTCCATCGGCTTAGCTGAAGCTGATGGGGTGCTGGCCGAGGTTGGTGAGCGCCTGAAGGCTGTGGTGAGAGACGCTGACACCATCACCCGTTCCAACGGAGAAAGCGGAGCACACCTCAGCCTGTTTCGCATGGAGGGGAGTGTTTTTTCAATTTTACTTGATCGAACAAAAACAGCGGAGTCATCGGCAAGTGTTGCTCAACGAATTCTCGACGTGCTAAAAAAACCGATGATTGTCGGCAGTGACGAGATCTATGTTACCGCCAGCATCGGTATTGCCACCTACCCAGATGAAGCAGATACCTGCGTTGCCCTTCGACAGTTGGCTACCAGCGCCAAGGATTTTAGTGCACGGCAGGGTGGAGACATCTTTCATTTCTCTTCCAAAGCAATCAATAATCTTTATAAAAACAGGCTCAACCTCGAGTTGAATTTACGTAAGGCGATTGACAAGAACGAATTTCTCTTCCACTTTCAACCCAAGGTGAATGTTCAAACCGGGGTGATACAAGGCGTCGAGGCATTGCTGCGGTGGCAACCTGAAGGGGGTGGATTGGTATCACCAGGCGAATTCATACCGCTGCTTGAGGACACCGGTTTGATTGTTCCTGTCGGCAAGAAGGCTCTGGCAGATGCCTTTGCTCGGATGGAGGCCTGGATGCGCACAGGCAAGCCCCCGATCAACATGGCTATCAATATCTCCGTGAAGCAGATGGATCGTCCGGATTTTTATGAAGTTATTCAGAAACTGATCCGTGAAACAACTGTTCCCCCGCAACATATAACCCTGGAAATTACTGAAAGTCTCTTGCTGAAAGATATTGAAGCGAAAATAAAGCTGTTGAGTGAGTTCAGAAAACTTGGCCTGAAAATCTCCATTGATGATTTCGGAACAGGTTATTCCTCCCTTGGCTACCTGGCCCGGCTGCCCCTGGATGAACTGAAAATTGACCGAACGTTTATCATAGATGTAGTGGAAAACAAGGACAGCCAGGCGATTGTTTCAACGATACTGTTTCTGGCCAAAAGTCTGGGTTTATCGACTGTCGCCGAGGGAGTGGAAACGCTGCAGCAGCTGGAATTCCTGCAGCAGGCAGGATGTGATCAGTATCAGGGATACTATTTTAGCAGGCCGGTGCCGGAATATGAACTGCTCGATCTATTAAAATGATGTAACTGTTGAGCACACCTGAAGCACTGATGAACAGTTAGAGTCTGTGGTATTATCAGGTTTCTAGCACCTACCTGAATAGTTACAAAATGATGTAAACGATTAGGAACTATTGCCGGGCAGTAACGGCAGGTTCTTGCAGATCAATGTGTAAATCCTCGATGAGCACTCCTTTGGCCCAGCTCAAATCGAGTATGGCAATATTGAGACTCAGCGCTGTCCTGAGAGCATTACCTTCTGCCTGATAGTAATCATCCTGGGCATCCAGCAATCGCTGGTTATCTATTTTATTGATTTCAAAGCGGGTCTTTTCACGCTGCACGACACGCTGATAGGCCGAGGTAGCCGCATCAGCAGCTTTAATCTCTGCTGAAAGCTCCTCAATTTTGGCAATTGCCGAGGATATCTCAAAGCCAATCTGCTCCTGTACTTTGCTCAGTTCCAGCTGTTTGCGGTTGTGGATAAGCGAGGCTTTGCGAAAGTCAGCCGCGCTTTTCTGCCCGCCAAGAGGGAATTCGAACTCGACCCCTATGGACCAGCTGGCCTGGTTTTCATCAACTGTATCGGTTACGGTCGTACCGAAATCATCGCCAAGCGCATTATGGGTATAACTGGCTATGGCATCAAGAGTAGGCAGTTGTTTATGTCGGGCCAGCTGTTTATCAGTTTCAGCAGAGTTTATTTCAAGCCTGGCAATAGACATTTCAGGTCTTGTGCTGATGGCCCTTGCCATTGTGCTTGCTCTATCGAGTTTACCAAATGAATTGATTATGGGTTCTGTCGGTACGATGGCTGTGTTCGAAACATCGGCAGTGTCAGAGAATCCGAGCAGCAGCTTCAACTGCTCCATGGCGGTCTTGTAATTTCTGTTATCGGCAAACTGATTCAGCCGGCGGTTCTGCAGGACTGCGTTAGCCTTATCAATATCCAGCATATTGGCCAAACCGAGCTCTTTTTTACTGGCAAGCCTGCTGCAGATTTTTTCTGCAGCAGCAACCGCCTCCCTGCTGATTTGCAACTGTTTGAAATAAAATGCAAACCGCCAGTATGAAACCGCAACATCGCGCAAAACATCCAGCAGGTTTTTCTTATATTGTTCTTCTGCGATTTTAACGTTAATCGTTGCTATCTTGATGTTCGCCTTATTCGAGGAGTCACCAAATTCTTTTAAGAGCGCCTGGCGAAGCTGAACAGTTAAATGGCTTGTGTACTGGGGGTTGGGAATAACCAGCTCACTGTTGCTGTCAAGATTATTAGTCTCGATAAATACAGAGGCTGCACCACCAGTCGGGAGTGGCTTTCGGATTCCGGTTCTGGCATACCAGCCGTCTTCCCGAAGTGCGCTTTTGCCGGTTGTACCGTCTGTCCCGTTATCCAGGATCGATTGGATGGGGCGGTCTGTTTTATAAATGTTACTCTCGGCAAACAGTGCTGGGTCGTATACGGCTGCAGTCGATTTTTCTGCTTCCCGCGCAATGGCTGGAAACATTGTGCCAATCTGGATGTCACGATTGTTACGGATGGCCAGTTGCAGGGATTCGGCAAGATCAAGACGGTAAAGACTTGTGCTGGGATTGCCTGTACTTGTTCTTCCTTCATGGGCAACAGATGAGGGCACTCCTGTCTGTATTGTATCCGCGCTGTTTGCTTCCTGAAATAACATGAAGATCAGCAGGCAGACCAGTGTTGCCCAAACCAGTTTCCCCGTGCGGTTATATTGCAAGACCTTCAAGAAAATTCCATCTGTTTGCATTTTACGTGTAATAGGTTCTGTATAGTTACGACTGCGGTGCTGTATCGGCAAAGACGACGCGAACTCTCTCTCCTGCCGGTCGCTTCGATATATTACGGGCTTTAACCTTTACATTGAGGGTATCGGCCGCACCATCGGCAATTGAAGAAATCGTATCAATATATCCTTCAATCTTGTCTTTATCTGCATACGATATGGTCACTTTCTGCTGCACACGCAGTTTCCTGGCATCCAGCAGCGGAACAGGTACATCAATTTCGATCAGATCAATATTTACTATACGTAATACTGTCTGCAGGGCTTGAATCGATTCTCCCTTTTCGGCACGTATTTCTTCGACAACACCGTCAAGCGTGCTGAATAGATGCAACCTTCTCAGGCTTTCCTCAATAGATTTCTGTTGTAGCTTATCCTGTTCATGTTCGAGATCAGCCATTTTCTTAGAGATCAATGCGGCATCTTTTTCAAAGGAGGCTTGCTCCATTTCCCAGTCTGTTGCAGCGCCACTCTGTACTGCTGCCTTCATTTTTCCCAAATATCTCTGCTTCTGCCTGAGCGCTGTTGCTGCAAGATTCACCTCAGTTAAATTATTCGATTTTGCCGAGATAATTTCCAACTGAATCCGTTCAAGTCCATCTTCTTGTCGCGCAAGAATATCTCCGTTTTTTACCAGATCACCTTCTTGAACCATAATTTCAATAAGCTTGCCGGCCTGCGCAAATGAGAGTTCAATATCGGCACTTGCTTTGGTAATAGCCTCAAGCTGGGCAAATTGATCTTCAGCCAGGAGTAATGAAGGACAAAAAACAAGCAGAAAGGTTGTGAACGTAAGCAACCGCAATGTCAGATGAGGAGCTTTTCGGGCAGCTAAGAGCATAACTATAATTCTAAGGTATTGTATGTTGGTAATCCGTTTTATTCTCTAACCAGCTCCAGTGATAACTCCCGCTGCTGAAGAAAATTGAAAGTGTGATGGGAACATGACTCATTTGACCACCTCTCATATTTTACTCTGAAAAATATCTTATATTCAAGGAGAAACTCATAAATATGGGTGCGCGTACAAAGTAGCCGGCCTACTGAACAAATTAATATCATTGCAGACAATCCTGAATTACTGCTCTTTTATCGGGGTGAGAATCTGGTCTGAAAATAGGGCTCAAGCACCTCCGGCACCGTAACAGTGCCATCTTCCTGTTGATAGTTTTCAAGAATTGCCAGCAGTGTTCGGCCAACAGCCAGCCCCGAACCATTCAGAGTGTGAACCAGCTTGCTCTTTTTCTGGCCATCCGGCCGGTATCTGATGCTGCCTCGACGGGCCTGGAAGTCAAGAAAGTTAGAGCATGAAGAAATTTCCCGGTAGGTATCCTGACCGGGCAGCCATACCTCTATATCATACGTTTTGGTCGCGGAGAAGCCGAGATCGCCGGTGCAAAGGATGACAACCCGGTAATGCAGGCCAAGCAGTTGAAGAACCTCTTCCGCATCGGCTAATAATTTTTCCAGCTCCTGTTCCGAGCTTTCCGGCGTGGTGAACTTGACCAGTTCGACCTTATCGAATTGATGCTGGCGGATAAGCCCACGGGTATCACGGCCATGGCTGCCAGCTTCGGAACGGAAACAGGGGGTATAAGCGGTATATTTAATCGGCAGCTCTTTTTCGCTCAAGGTTTCATCCCGGTGGATATTGGTCACCGGTACTTCGGCTGTGGGAATAAGATACAGGTCGCAGTTTTCGATTTTAAAGAGATCTTCTTTAAATTTGGGTAACTGTCCGGTGGCCGTCATTGACGGAGTATTGACCAGAAATGGCGGTAGCACTTCGGTATAGCCATGTCTCTGGGTGTGCAGATCGAGCATGAAATTGGTCAAAGCTCGTTCCAGTTTAGAACCGAAGCCCTTCAACAGGGCGAATCTTGCCCCGGAGATCTTGGCCGCCCGTTCAAAATCGATGGTACCTTGCTCTTCGCCAAGTTGCCAGTGCGGTTTGGGAGTGAAGGTGAAAGTCGGTTTCTCTCCCCATTTTTTAATCTCGATATTATTGGAATCGTCCTGGCCAACAGGGACACTGTCATGGCAGAGGTTAGGAATGGCCATGACGATTTCTTGCAGGGATTGCTCGATAATGTTCAACTCATTATCAAGATCTTTGATGCGTTGACTGGTCTCACGCATTGCAATGATCATTGGATCGGCTTTCTTCTTCTCTTCGCTCCCGCCTCGTTTGAGAAGGGCAATTTGATCAGAGACGGTATTGCGTTTATTCTTCAGGCCTTCGACTTCTGTGAGGAGCAATAGCCTTTTTTGGTCGGTAGCAGCAAAGTCATCGATGAGGGTTGGTTGCATGCCGCGACGGATGCATCTCTCTTTTACCAGGTCCAGGTTCTCTCGTATAAATCGTAGCTCAAGCATAGTATTTGATTTGGTTGATTTGGAATTTAAACAGCAGGGAAAGTATTGTTTATCACGGCTGATTGGTGAAATCAACCTCTATCAAATTGCATTTTCTCCATGCTTCTGATACCTTGTCCGTCATATGAGAAACTGTTCGACACTGTAATCACCTGTATATCTGAATTTCCCCCATGGCGGCACATACAAAAATAGTTACTTTTATCGTCGAATTGCGCAAATCCATACGCAATCTGGCACTGGCCTTCTGTTGCTGCACCCTGGTGATCTTTTTTCTTTCGCCACATCTGTTGCAGTTCGTCCAAGGGCATTTGGCCGAGAAACTCTACTTTTTTTCCGTGGCCGGGCCATTTCTCGCTCATGTGAAACTGGCACTCTTTGCCGCCTTATATGCGTTGATGCCCTGGGTTACGTTGGTCATGTGGCGGGCCATAGGCAAGCCGTTCGGAGTATTCGGTGGGCAGCTGTTTTTCTTTATCCTCTTTACCTGTCTGCTTTTTTACGCCGGAACGATTTTCTGCTATTATATCACGCTACCCTTTGGTATTAAATTCTTGCTTGGTTTTAGCTCCGAGGAACTAAAACCGGTTATATCTGTTGGTCGCTTTGTCAATTTTACAACGATTTTCGTCCTGGCCTTCGGACTTATTTTCGAATTGCCGATCTTTATGGTTTTTCTCGCCAAAGTTGGGGTTTTTAAACGACATTTTTATGAGAAAAACAGGCGATATGCCGTGTTGCTTATCGCTATTGTTTCGGCACTGTTGACCCCGACCCCGGATATCGTCAATATGTTACTTATGGGGGGCCCCCTTTATTTGCTTTATGAATCTGGTATACTTATTTTGAGGGTTTTGAGGATTGGTTTGTAGCCGGGCTAGCGGACCAAATGGATCACTTTACAACGGATCCGAAGTCTTAAAATTCGATCAGTTTAATGCCGGCTGACTGAAGCAGTGCCGCCGTCACACCAATTTTCCCGGTCACAGCGCAGGAGGGGCTGCGAGCTTTGAGAAAAGCCATACTGACGTTTTGTAAGGTGGCAATCTGCAATACCTGTTCGGCCCCCCGGATAAATTCAGCGGTGAGGTCTCTGCCGCTTTTGGTAGCAACTTTGGCGGTTCCGGCGAGAACGTCGCTCCCGTCACCACCTATGATATCAGCAGCTTCCCGCGGCGTAGGCAGTCCTCCCAGCTGTTCAGGACAAACCGGAATGCAGATTGTCCCGGTTGTTTCGACCAGACATTGGCGATGGGTTTTCGTCTTGCCGTCGTAACGGGTACAAAGGCCGAGCAGACATGCACTGACCAGATATGGGGAATTTTGCATAGTCAAATATTATGGACTCGTTAATAGTCGAATTTAAGATGGTTATAATGTCGTTTATAAAGAAAAAAGCAAGACCAAAACAGAAGCTTTCGGAGCTGCAGGAAAGTCGCGTAATCAAAATCGTTCTCGCTCTTCTGATTATAGCCGTACTGTGGATTATCTTTGCACCCGGGTCGGGGGTAATAAGCCTTATGAGCAAACGCTCCGAGTTAAAAAAATTGCAGCACGAAACAACTCAGATCGAACAGCAGATTGATCGGCTACAAAATGACATTGATCGATTGCAAGACGACCCTACATATCTTGAGGAAGTAGCGCGAAAGGAATTCGGGCTCCTCCGGAAAAATGAAAAAGTCTATGATTTTTCAAAGAAAAAACCTGAAAAAGACGAGTAGAGAGTTCGCACGGAACTCTTCTTCATTTCGCTCAGGAAAAACCAGATTTCCCGCCACAGCCGGTTATGGGCGCGGAAGCCAGAGGTTTCCCTGAGCCGAGCTTGAAGCTGCCTGCGGAAATCACCTTAGTGACATTGTTACTGTTACATTTGCTGCATTGGACTTCTTGTGTGCTCGTGCTTGAAGTCGTAAGGACTTCAAAGATATGATTGCAATCGTTGCACTTATACTCATATATCGGCATTTCTATATCTCCATTGAACTCTACCGCAATAACTCTGTGAAGATGTTACATGTTTTGCATATTTTAAGCTTTTCTTTCTGCGAAATGTTCTGCGTACATTCACAGAGCGTCCCTGATAAATACCAGCAGAGATGGCCGCTCTGGAATTCCCATGCGGGACATTCCTCTTTTACGTTGCAGAGTTTTTTCTCCCAGCATGGCTCCTGACTATCCTTTCTACCCCGCTGATTGATAAGCAGAAAATAGATATGTCTTTCTATGTGGACAGGAATTGTCCTCCAGCCTTGTTCATAGCTGTGAATAGTCTTCAGCGACATGCCAAGCAGTTCTGCAAGTATTTTTTGTGTTTTTCCAAGTTTTTTTCTGGCTAAACTGAATTCTTCCTTAGTCAAGAGAGACTCCTCGTTCCAGGATTAAAACTGTTACGCTTCTGTTCGGACATTGCTGCGAAGCTGTAGATAATGACTGATATTTTTAGTTAATAATAATAATCATGTATTATATATTTACCAAATTTTGGCTAAAATGGCTTCGGTTTTTCGTTAAAATTTAAGAAAATATTGTCCCAACCTCTCAGTAATGGTTAATATACGATACGAGTAATTCATGGATTTTTCATTTTTTCTCATCCCGCTGAATGGTCGTGGATTATTTTCGATGCCCCTTGAGGGTACTCTTTCTAGTACCCCCTTAAGGGGTGTTTTTTCGGTATCCCTTTGAAGGTGGACGTTCGTTAACCAAAATATTTTCTTGTAAAAGGTACAAGAAAAATCATTTCTAAGTGACTAAGAGGCTGTGAAAGCTATGAGTAATCATCGGATGACAAAGGTTTTACTGGTATGCATGCTGTTTGGCGGTTTGTTGTTGTCGGGGTGTGCTAATTTTATCAAACCTGAAACTGGGGCAATAGCTCGACAGGAGGATCGAATTGATCTGGTTGCAGAGGGAGTGCAGAATGCAGCCTGGCCTGCCAAAGACCTGATGTTAACCTATTCGTATACTGAAGCCGACGGCACTTTCAACCTGTCTGGGACGCTCAGTCTCGACCGGAGCCTGACTGATTCTTTTCCTGTGGTTAAAAGGTTTTTTCTGAAAATGAGTTTTCTTGATGCAGATGGCAGAGTTCTCGAGACTCTCGACATAACCCCTTTGATCAGCACTTTTGGTAATGTGCCGGACGAGATGCCGGTCAAAGCCTCCAGCCCGAAACCGGCCGGAGCCAGTGCCATTGCCTTCAATTACTACGGAACATTCAGGAGTGGCAATGGCGAAGACATGGGTGGCGACGGCTGGGAAATTTTTTATTTCCCTTTTGATTAATACCCCAAAAACGATGCCCTCCATGGGCTGACTAATCAAGAGCGTGAGAGGAGACGTTGGTGAGGAGTGAATAATACGAAACATGATCTTCTGAGCGGACTGCTGTCTTTGCTGAGATACCATAATGCAATTGGTCTCAGCGATTATCCACGAAACGACGGCATTCAATCGTTTCTCAAGGTGTCGCCACAGCTTGTCGAGATTGGTGCGCAGAAGAAAACGATTGATGCGCCTCCTGTTTCGCGGCCAAGGAGCGCTCCTTGTATCCGATCAGCGGTCAAAATTGGTGATATTGAAGCCGAAATAGCCAACTGCCATGCCTGTGAACTGCATAAGCAGCGGATGTATCCGGTTGCCGGTCGCGGCGCGGACAAAATCCGCCTGTTGATTGTTGGTGACTGGTTGTCCGCGGATACGAGAGGGGAACTCCCGCCGAACCATCTCTTTGGCGTGCGGCAGGACGAGATGCTGAGCAAAATGCTGGTGGCTATCAACTTATCCGCTGACGATGTGTTTATTACCAACGTCATTAAATGTGCAGTTCCAGAGACTTGCCAGCCTCAGGCCACTCATGTGCAAAGTTGTATGTCTTTTTTGCGGCGGCAGATTGTGGCTCTTGCACCAGAAATAATCTGTGCTATGGGGATGGTAGCCGTCCGGGCAGTACTGGAAAAGTCGCAGCCACTTTCTCGCTTACGTGGCCAGTTTCACGACTATGTGGTGGATAAAGATATGCATATTCCGGTGATCGCCACCTACCATCCATCTTATCTCCTGCAAAATCCTGAAATGAAACAAGCTACCTGGGTGGACCTGCAGCTCCTGGCCAGAAGGATGGGCTTATTGTAATGGATAATCTCGTAAAAAGTCCAGTTCCGGGTTGGCGTCGTAATCAGCGTATCAGAACAAGCCCACGCCTGCCGAGTTGACGAAGAAAGGCAGTGACTGAGATCTCTGCTTCCAAACGCGAGAGCCCACTTCGCTCCGCCACTTCCCCAATGATTGTCCTGACGTCTTTTTCCCCATCGAACATCTGCCAGACTGTGCTGCCCATCGCATCTAACTGCAGCTTCTTGGTGGGCTTCTGTTCTATTCCCTTATGAAAGCGATTGGCGAGCTGTAGGAAAAACGGTTTTATGGGTAAAGGATATTCAATGAGAATATCACCACTTTCCAGCATTTGCCATGTAATCGATGGTGACCTCTCCGGAATTCCGGTTAATGCTTCGGTCCTGGTAGGGCCCTTTGGTCCTGATTTATTTCGGAATAATTTCATATTGTTGATAAATCGTATGGAGTGTCATCGACTCTATCGGGTGGTTGGCGCACAGAACGACAGCCAGGAGCCGATTCGTGCCAATGTCATGTCGGATAGCAGCCCGGACAAAGGGTTTTTCCCGGCGAAGACGAAAAAAAATTTGTTGCGTAATGGTTGGACTTCTGAATCCTTCGCAAGAGTTGTCGTTCTCTTTGGTGACGATTTGCAGCTGTGGGGTATCGGCCAGGGCGATGAGGATCTGTTCAAGAGACTGCCGTTGCAGACGGATATCGGCAGGCCCTAAGGTACAGGTTTGCAGAAAAAGATCGCTGCTCAAAAAAGATAACCGGGTGAGCCCGGCGGCAAAGGTGTAGTCTTTCAGCGTGTACGTCATCGGAAGATTGAGAGTAAAGTCCTGGAGACACCATAAATTTTCCGTCTGCTTGCGGCATGAAAGCGTCGACAGGCAGCCACGCACCTCTTTTATTAGAGCGGGATCTGTTGCAAGTATTTGAAAGAGAAGCAGAGTGCGGCAGTCAGTGCAATAGCAGATGCCTCCTTTTATCCTGCCGTTCTCTTGCCGATACAAGGTCGCCTGGTCAAAATTTTCCCCGAGTGGCTGCAGGTCCTGAGGCAGACTCTCGCTGGCAATAACCGCGCCCAGCTCAGCCGCAGATCGCCTTAACCTCTTTTCCAGGCTGCGGGAGGAATGATGGACTGCTTGTTCCCAGCGGAGCTGGAACAGGGGGCGGAAGTCTTTTTCAAAAACGAGATGGTATTGACCGGAAACCCGGGCATCCCAGGCTTTAGGGATAAAGAGCCGTACTCCGTTCCAGGCGATAACTCTGTTGTCTTTTTCTTGCGCAGTCCCTGGCTGCATGCGGTAACCGTTCACCGGAAAACCTGAAACTCTCGTATAACCCCGGAACTGTAAGCGTTTACCAGTGCCGGAGATGCGCGAAAGAGGTCTTTAACCTGTACTATTGGTACGTTTACCGACCGATGACAAAACAGATTCGGTGCTGGTGAACGCTTACGCATGGCAGTGTCTTGATTACCTTGGGACAAGGTGCGACCAGTCAAATTTTTTCATCTCCGCTCTTCGTTCCGCGCCTGCCTTCATATTGTTTTGTTGACAGACTTCAAGAAAACAGAGCCGTTCTTCCTCTATTTTTGCAGGGTAGGAAAGCCGTACCACATTACCAATGGTTTCGTTGGAATTTTTGCCGTTATGTTGCAGTGCCAGACTAACCTGGTTCTTTTCTTTATCGATGAATTGCCATTTCCATACTTTCATGACCCCAAAAGAATCGCCACTCCAGGTATCGGGTTCGCCAAACTGCTCACGAAACTTTCGCAATAATATTTGATAAAACTCTTCGGTTTTCTCCTCATATTTCATGTCCATCTTGAGAATTTGGTTGATGTTTTTGCATGTGCCGTAAGAGATGAAGCCTTTTCTGAAACCATGCCAGTCTGTTACCACAACTTCCTTGAGAGCATCGTTCTGGATGATATCCGGGTAATTGTTGACATCGGATCCCAAAGCAATACCGGCAATCTCGTGGGGAACTTTTTCTGTTTCGGCGAAGAGGGGAAATGCGGTACATACGATACTGAAGATGACCATCCACTTTATTGTGCTTTGTCTTGTTATCATTGTGCTTTTTTCTATTTTTTGAGATTGGTTGGTTTTTTAGGGCAATATCTAAGAATATGGGTTCTCGGGGAGTAATGTCAAGTAATCTGGAATTTCTTGCTGTTTATTGGGGGTTGTAGGGGGATGAGTTCCTTCACTAGTTTTTTAGGTCACTAATCCCGCCCAAAAGCGTCGCGGGACTCTTTTTGGTACTCGCTTGACGGGTATAAGTTCCTTCACGAAATAAGACTCTTGTAAAGAGCACAAGAATTTAAATAGCAAATCACTATTCCCGCCCAAAAGCGTTGCGGGATAAGTTCATTCACGAAATTCTTTTCTTGTAAACAGCACAAAAAAAGAATTTCTAATTCACTAATATGCCATATGCCCAAGAGATTTCATAATAAGGGCAAAACCCATGGCGAACATGCCGGAGAGGCCCATGCCGCAGGAAAAACCGGCAAGCAAAACCGGGGCATATTGCCGTATTGCCGCCACATTGGGCCGTATTTTTTAAGGAAAATATATCTACCCAGCAAGGCGCCGGCGACTTCCAGAACCAGGCCATGAGGAGTGGATTGGCCGAGCCCCCGGACCACGCCGTAGATGAGCAGTACCGGCAGGCCAAAAAGACTGAGAATAATGTACATAACCAGCCCGAAGCCAAGACCTGAAAAAACTGTCATGCCATTTAAGGCCTGATAAAACATTGAATTCCCTTCCAGGGTGGAGGTCTGCATAAGTAGAGTATTTAAGGCCTGCAGATGCCATAGTTCCTGGGCAAAAGGATAGTTGGCAGAAGGTATCGGCGCCAGTCGCCATATAAATTGCGAGAAGAGCAGGCTGGCAATCATGACGATGGGAAAGACCAGCAGTTCCGCCTTGATAATGCCCCGCAGAGAGGTGCCTGTCAGTTCGATCTGGCGGAACTGCACGGTGGCCTCCCCGTAATTGTGGATGGGAATCGGGGCATACCAGATTTCAATACCCTGGTAACCGAAAAAACGGGCCCCGGCAATAAAGCTTGCTTCCCGGACAAGAGGGAGGCTGACAAACTGGCCGGCGATACCTTCCATTCGAGCGGTTATATAGGAGATGATCGGGGTGTAGATAAACCCATAGCCGAGAAAAAAGACCCACGGGAAAGACGGAACCAGCCAGACACACATTGCCACATAGGCCAGTGTTGAAAAGAAATAAATGCCGATAGCAATCCAGAAATTGAAATCACCGCGACCGGGCGGGGGATGGAACAGATCATGAAGCGTGCCTCTGTTGCCGTCTTTTACCCGAAAGGAGTGGACCACGGACCAGACACCGATCAGGCCGATCGCCAGTCCCAGGCCGATGCCAAAGCTCATATAAAAATCAAAGTTGTTGGCAAAAACCGTGTCAACGGTGGCCATGCCGGGATGCCATCTGGTCAGAACACCGGCGGAATAGAGCCATGGATTGAGGATGATGGTAATGATCAGACCGATAAGGCCACCGATCACCGCCCAAAAAGGCAGGACCATGCCGACAAACAGCAGGCCAAGGTCAAGCTGCAGGCCGGTGGCGACGGCGGGCAGAATATCTTCCGTGTATCCCGTCAGCTCGATCCACGGAATCGGGATAAGTCTGATCTGTTCGGTAAAGATCAGCCCGGAGATTATCGGTAGCACCACATAAATAAAGCCGAATGCCAGGCCAATGACTCCCCCTATGGAAAAAACCCGCCATTTCCAGCTTTCTTTCTTTTCTTCCGCCGATTCGGCCAGGGCCATGGTACCGAGCGCGGCGACCGGAGCCATCGGAAACGGCAGTTTTTCTACATCAGAAGTGATCCGGTAGAGGGCGTAGCCCAGGCCGAAATGATCGATGCGCTGAATGATCTGCGAACCCACCAGCAGCAGTATCGGGATCAGCCAGTCTCTGTGGAAAAATGACCGTTCCAGCATGGACTGCGAATCCGGTCCAGGTGCGACCCAGGAGGGGATGAATTCGGTCACACCAAGCATTCTCGCCGCATCCGACTGCACCAGGTATTGATTCCAGAGCAGGCCGGAAAAAGGCGAGGCCAGCGCGGCACCCGCCATATAATAGAGAAGAAATATTTCTTGCTGTTTCAGATCGGAATGGGCCCGTTTGGCAATCTCGGCAAATAATATGATGGTCACCCAGCGGGCAGCCGGACCGATGCCCTGGCCGATGACTAACTGGAGATACATCGATCCCGGCATCATCAAAAATCCGATGAAGATGGCACCGATGATGGTCTTCCAGTCAAACCCTTCTTCAAAGTGTGAAGGCGCTTTGAGCAGGTCGCGATATTCTTTTAATTCTTTGTCGTCATACATAGGTTTCGTCTTCCAGACTCAAGGTTCCCGGCAATTAATCCGGTAACACCTGGTAACTCATATCGGTAAACAGTCCCACCAGGGCCCAGCCACCGCCCATGAGAAAATCACCGATAATCAGGCCGATGAAAAAATACTGCAGTTTCTTGAACAGTACTATACCTCCATAGCGCATGCATAGAGCGTTGCAGGCCCAGCCGATAAAAAAACTGACCCACAGAATACGCATGGCTGAGCTGTAGGCAGTGAGGTAGCCGAGTGGATGAATGGGCCACCAGTAGATGCGATGATAACAGGTGACCAGGACAAGCATTACCACAGCTCCCGCCAGGGCAAAGATAAAAATCCAGTTGCCGGTACTGGTGTCCATGGCGACCAGCCGGTAAATATTTTCATACACTGCGGTTGTGGTCTGGCTGGCCCAGTCCAGCTGCAGTTCCCGAATGCCGTAGCGGTAACAGAGGGTCATCATGGCCAGGATGGATGTGGTCATGGAGGCGACAATAGTCATGGCCAGCCCGGAAAACAGCAGCAGAGCAGGGTTTCTCTTCTGATTGAGGTGGCGGGCATGCAGCAGAGATGGCAACAATGATTCGCGCAGGTCGACGAAAAGTACCTTTTGGCTCATTCCGGCTAAGAGACCACTGGCACCGGCAAATAATTTCGGGCCGAAAAGGGCAATCATGCCATCGGTGGGGGCCGCGGTGAGGGTAAAGTAGGCAAGTCCACCCTGGCAGATGATCCGGGTTGCCACCAGCATGATCATAAAAAAAGCACCGACAAGTACGACTGCTGTGAGCGGGGCCATACCAAGCCGGATATACCACCAGATAATCGCCGCAAAGCCAAGAATAGCACCCCAGAACGAGATCCGGACATCGAACCATTCCGATCTTTCCGGGGAGGGCTTTTGGAGGAAAAACGATTGCCGGCAGACATCGAGCAGGTGCAGTCGAGCCAGCCAGACCAGAAAGAGAAAGAAGACGCCATAGGCACCAATCATCTGCATTTCTTCAGGTCGTGCCAGAGTCGGACCAAAGGTGACGCCCAACTCGGAAACCGGGATGGTATAGCCAAATAAATTAAGGATGCCGTAGAGTAAACAGCCGCCTAAAAAGAAAAGCCAGAAAGAAAAGGAGATCTGCCGCGAGGTCAGAAAGGCAAAGCCGATAAAAGACGGATAAAAATAGATCTTCAGTTTCTGAAAGCCGGTAAGTATGCCGCTGTCTGAAAAATAGGGGCCGGCCAGAAAGAGGGTTGGAATGGACGGAATCGTTGGATAGTAAAGGTTCAGGCCATTGATCAGATGCAGAAAAACGGGGATAGAGAGACCGGTGAGTAAGAAACGATTGAGGAAAAAGCTACCGGTCCGCCCTTCACTTACCGCCTGGCCGATCATCTCAGGGACCTTTAACAGCGGAAAATTCATCCGCTCATTATGAATCCACTGCCTCGAAAGGATGTTGATCAGAAACAGCATGACCATATAGCACAGCAGGACAAATACGCCCCAGAGCAGCAGCGGAGGCAGCCATGCGCTCCATGGAATCGCCCGCACCACCTCGAGCCAGCCCATATCCCGACCGCCGCTAATTCCGTTATATAAAAGTTTGATGGCTTCTGGGTCGGTTGGGGTCAGCGCCGGCGGGATAAAAGGGTTGAGCGCTTCGTCCCAGCGGTTCCCCGGGGTAGCGAAATGCACAGGAGCGGTCAGATTGATAAGAAAGGTGCGGGCAAGGCCGGTGTAGGCGATACCCGAGCCGATAACCATTTCGATCCAGATCACGAGCAGCTCAGGGCCGGTCAGCAACAGAGAGGAGCGGAAAATTCTGGCAAGCAGGCTGACGCAGACGGCCAGAATTAAAAAGATAAAGAACGGGGCGAGGGGGAAATGACCACCGCCGAGTGGAGTCGCCCGCAGAAAAATATTATTGTAGGGAGTGAGAAGACATATAGCGACAGCCAGGAAAATGCCAACCAGGGGGGCTCGGAGGCGAATTGGTCCGGATATCGGATTCTGTGGCGAACTCTGCATGTCAAATGACCTCCGGTGCCAGGCTTTTGTCGGCAATGACCTTCTGAAAAGACTGTTGCAACTGGACATGTGTTGCATGGTCAAAAGAACGCCAGACCAGCAGCTGTTTTCGAACTTCATGCAGAAATAAGGTGCTGATTCGCTGCCAGACAGCCGATTCCCCCGACTGTCTGTGCAGGGTGATTTTTATTTCAAGAAATTCTTCACCTTCCAGGGCCGGACAGAACTGGATGTCAACGGTCTGCATGATGCCGAAGTCAAAAGGTGCGAGCCAGACGTTTGCCCGAATATGTAAACATCTTAAATCGTTCGGGGCATCTGATTCGGCGATCATTTTATGGATTTCGTCAACCGTTGAGCAGCTGAAGACAATCTCGACAGGACCTGTCGAAAAAACCCCGTGCGAAACATCCCTATGGCTGGTGAGGTAGTCGTAGATGAATCCGCCAATGCTTTCATGTTCCCTGAATTTCATCAGAAACGGCAGGGTGACCTGAATGGTATTGTCAACGGGTGGTGGCAGTTTAAAGGTTCGGTTGACATCGGGAATGGCAATGCGGGCGGCAACTCTCGCCGGGTAGAGCACCGAGAGAAGAACGACGGTGATAACCAGTACCATGGCAGCAATCCCGGCTCCCGAAGAGTAATTAACGGTGATCCCCGCCCAGAGCGGTGTTGTTGCAAGAAATGCCGCAGAAATCTGGGCCACCATGTAGCCAAGTACTACCGAAATGACGGCCAGAGCCATTGCTTCCGCGATAAAGAGAAAGCCGACATGGGAAGGGGCTAAGCCCACGGAGGTATAGACCGCGATCTCTCCTTTTCGCTCATAGACGGAGCTGATCATGGTGTTCAGGACGATCAGGACCGAGATGAGCAGCGGAATTATAATATTAGGAACCCCGCTGTAGTTCATGGTGTCACTGATGTTGTAGAGCCAGACCCCATCTTTTTCACCGGCAAAAATAGCCAGGCTGAACCTGTCGCTCAAGGCGCTGACGATAGTGCCGATATCTGCTGTATCGGTCGGTTTGACGGCGATATTCTTCAGCTTGCCCCCGGCGGCTAACAGGGTCTTGGCCGGGATGATTGCTGTCTGACCCGCCGGAATATGGCTATATCTACTCTGCATGGATCGGACATCGTCGCCTGATTCAAGGGCTTCCATCTCCGCTTCGGTCAGTTCAGTTCCCGCCTCGTCGGGAAAGATGACCGGGGTGAGCATTTCCCCATCGAGGTCCACGGCTTTCTCATACTCCTCTGCCTTGAAGGTGCCAATAACCGTGAAGGGAAAACCCCATAATAATACGGTCTGGTTATCCTGTGCCGTTACCCCGAGGCGGGCGGCCATCTGTTCTTCAAGGATAATTGCCGTCTGGTCGGTATCAGCAAACCACCGGCCGGAGCTCAGAAGGGTGTTAAGTCCGGTGACGTTCGCCTCGTTCGGGCTGAGACCGATAAGGCCCTGGATGTTAATTTTGTTTTTTCCATGGCGAAGCGGCACACTGACCGGCCGCGCCGGGTAATTGCCTTCGAGCCAGACTCTCGGTGCCGGCTTACTGATCGTTGCCATGCTGTTGACCAGAATATCGGTTGCCTGGGGCGGCAGGCTCTGCCAATTGACTTTTTTCAGCAGGATTCCCTGGTACGGAGCGTGGGACTGGAAAGGCAGCCGGACCTGTTGCCGATTGGACTTGATCGTGGTGAAACTCATTATGGTAAAAGTAAGAATAATCAACGTGGTGCAGGTAAGTATTGTTCGCAGGCGACGTCTGCGCAGATTGGAAACACCCAGAAAAAAGGCGGCAATAAAGGCCTTCCAGTGACTGATCTCTTCCGGACGTTTATGGCTGGCCCGTCGCTGCAGGCGGATCATTTCCTTTTCGAAGCGGAAGAAAATGATCAAGGTTACCATAAAAGAGAGGCCGATAATAAAAAAGGCCAGGATGACCACCATTGGACTATAGGCCAGTTCAAACGCCGGATGAATATTGTAGATGATGGTGATAAGCAGCACCAGGATGACACTGAAACCGACAATCCGTTTATAAATGGTGGCAAAATTGAACAGAAAACGTTCCATAACAAAGGCAAAGGGAACAAACAGGGCAATATAGAAGAGCACGCCGAAAAGGACATCTTTCTGCGTTTTCTCGATTTGCACATAAACCCGGGCCGCAAGAGCCAGGGCTTCTTCAGCAGTTGTACGGGCGATTGAATACTTGAGGTCGGCAAAACCTTTGGTGCTTGTCGCAAGAGCGGCGAGTCCTCTTGTTTTCAGATCGTTAATTCGTGTGTCATAAATACCGTGCCTTTCCAGGTTGTCGATGCGTGGTCCGAGAAGTGTCCAGGCATCTTGCGCCGCGTGATAAACAGTGTTGGGGATGGAGGGGTATTGATCGACCAGATAGCCAAGGCCAAGTTTATCTTTTTCGGAGCCGTTGGTAAGGATCATTTTGTTGGTGAGTACCGTATCGGACAGGGTCAGTTTCAGACGGGTGCCGGGTTCGGTATAGATGGAGGAGATAATCGATTCACGGGTGTCTATTCGACTGTACCAGTAATGTTCCGGCGGGGCATCGCGTCTACCGTCAAAGAGATGTATTTTCGTCAGATAAGCAAAATTGCGTGGTTCAAGCAGGTCAAACAGGGTTGTCTGCCGGCAATTGAACATGATCAGATCCGTCTGCATGGATTTCCGCAGCAGTTTCAAGCGGTAATTGTCCTTTCCCGTTTCTTTTTTGTCGATTGCCCAGATGACCTTGCCGGTATCCTCGTCGAATCGGTAGCCTTCAATGACCAGTTTATCGAGGACGTGCTTTTTATCGGCCAGCCCTTTAATACGGAAATAGCCGGATTCATCGACCATGGCGTAAAATTTATTGCTGCCCTGGTAGGCAAGAATTGTCGTGTCGGATGCCGGGTAATTGGCAAACAGTTCCCCCTGCAGCAGTAAATTTGTGCGCGCAGTCACCGACACAAAACCATCTCTTGGAGAATTGTCGTTCTTGAGAATTTTCGTCTCTGCGAGGCGATAAATGAGTTGTTCCACCAGCCTGCTCTGGTCTTGCAGATAGGACCAGTCAATTTTTTCCGCCGTGTCCGCAGGTGTGCCCCACAACACCCGGCCATCTCCTGTCGTCACCAGGCTGAGGCCAAGGTAGCCGGCCAGAGCGCTTACTTCGCCGCCAAGGTTGGGTTGATCGAGAAACCAGGAATCCCAGGAGCGCAGATGGCTCGGTCGTAAGGTGTCCTGATATTTTGCCCTGCCAATGCTTGATTTGCCGGCATCTTCAAGAATATCGGCGATGGGGCTGTAGATCGAAGTTCTGTTGACTGTCTGTTTAAGATTATAGAGCCAGCCGCGATGAAAACCACCCACGCCGTCGCCATGACTGGAAAGATGGAGACTGACGATTGCCGCCACCTCGTAGTCCCGAACATGGTTACGAAAAGTCGAGGCGGACTGCAGGGCTTTGAGCTGGTTCCCGGCATCGGACAGGAGGCGCTCATTTCTGGCGATAGCTCTGGGGATTATCTGGGTCAGAAGGGCCGTTTCTGCCGGTGGGAGATTGTGGAAGCTGTCCGCCCAGCCGAGTCTTCTGTAGAGCAGACGCTGCTGGGCAGTTTCTTTGATCAACTGCCGTACCTCATCTGTCTGCGCACCGAGTCGCAGCTGCATGAGCTGCCTCGACACCTGATCGATTGCCTGATCGAGACTGTGTTTGAGAGCTGTCCCTAGGTGTTGATCCCGCTTGCTGTCTTCGGTGAGAGGGAAAGCGAGCCCATGGAGCATCATCAGGTTGGCTTTACCTCGGGCAATTTTTTGTTGCAGCTGGCGCTTTAAGTCGCGCAGATCTTTGGATCTGACATTGGTACTCCAGATCATATCCCGCATCCCTGCAAGGGTCTGGGCCTGACCGCTGGTGGCGACCAGCATGACAGATCGTTGCGGCGGATTTTTTTTAAGGGACTGGGCAAGTTCGAGGAAGGTGGCAATGGACGTGGCGGCGTCGGCTCCGGGCGAGTTGCCGGCGACAAATTCTTCATTATCGAAAAACGCCTCGACGATCAGCAGCTCTTTTTTGAGCTGCGGGTCGGATCCTTCGATGAGCGAATAGAGGTTTTGTGCAAGAGAGTTCTCCCAGATACAACGCGACTGCAGTTCTACCTGGGCAAAGAGAGGCGTCTTCTGGTTGGGCAGTGAACCGAAAAATTGAACGGCCTGCTCTCTTTTCATCCAGAAGCAGGGGAACTGCAGTGGCGTAAGTTCTTGTTTTTCAGCAAAGAAAATGCGTCCCTCGCTGTTGTCGCCTTGCAGGAAGATAGCCGCTTTTGCTCCAAGAGAAGCGAGCAGTTGCCAGTTCCTGCCGGAATCGAAATCGATCAGGACAATGCTGTCCTTGATGTCTTTACCGTCAATTTCCCGGAGCTGGCCTTTGCCGACATAATAGAGCGGTGCGGTCAGTATGCCATCTGTTGCTTCCGGGGTTATGGCGTTGTTGGTAAAGGGGACTAAGGGGATTTTTTTGTCTCCCATGCGCAGTTCTGCACCTAGAAAACGACGGATGGGCAGTTCATAGAAATACGCTTGTGGGTCAAACCCAAGGGCCTGCAACTTCTGTTCGACAAATGCCACCGCCTTTTCATATCCCGGTGAGCCGGTTGTTCTGCTGCCGAAACCACTGAGGGTCTCAATTGTTTGGCGTAGAGAGTTCAGAGGCGCATCGGTATCGGCGTGTGCAGGAATAAAGAAATGCACAACCAGAAAAAAAACGATGCCAAGAAAAAAAACATTTTTTTTCATTGCCTGAAAACGAGGTTCCTGATTGAGGTTGCCGTTGTCGGGGGGAGATATGCCGGTAGGTCAACGCGTGGCATTTTCCAGTCCGCCTGTTCTGATGTCGAGTTCTTCCCTTTGTTGAATTTTATCAACCCGGCCGTCCCTGATCCAGACGACCTGGTCTGACACGTTGAGCATTTTATAATCATGGGTTGCCGAAATGACCGTGACGTTGTTTTGCAGGCTGAGGTCTTTCAAGAGCCGGATAATATCTTCTCCGGTTGCGAGATCGAGGTTGCCTGTTGGTTCATCGGCAAGAATGATCGCCGGACTGTTGGCCAGTGCCCTGGCTACGGCAACGCGTTGCTGCTGGCCGCCGGAAAGCTCGGAAGGGCGGTGGCTCTGTCTGCCGGTCAGCCCCACCTGATCGAGCAGCTCCATGCCGCGCTGCAGGGAGTCGTCGTTCGACACTCCGGCAAAGGTCATGGGGATGGTAATATTCTCGAGAGCGGTCATAACCGGGATAAGGTTGAAGGTCTGGAAGATATAGCCGATCTTTCGACAGCGTAGCCAGGCAAGTTCATAGGCATCGAGCTGCGCGATATCCACCTCATCGATAAAAACTTTGCCGCTGGTTGGTTTGTCAAGGCCGCCGATCATATTGAAAAGTGTCGATTTTCCTGATCCTGACGGCCCCATGATGGAGATATATTTGCCTTCTTCGATCTCAAGATCAATTCCCTTCAAGACCTTGACGACTATTTTACCCAGATCGAAATCCTTGGTGACCCCGGTGACGCGGACGATTTTTTTGTTTTCGCTCATGGTTACGTCTGCCTTTTTTTTCATTACTACAGTTTGTATTCTATTGTTCCACCCGCATAGCATCGATCGGCAGCATGCGGGAAGCGACAATGGCCGGATAAAGGACACCCAGCAGGCTGAGGCCGGTCCCCGTGCCGATGGCATACATAATTGTTGTTGCGATATCCAACCATGGCATATACGAGATGGAAGGCAGGCCAAATCTGAGTATTGATTCAGAGCATGCCACTAAAGCACCAAGCAGCGCACCGACTATCCCGCCTGCCAGCCCCTGCATTGTTGCTTCGATAACAAATATCCTGACGATAAATCGGTCAAGTGCCCCCAGGCATTTCAGGGTCCCTATTTCCCTAAATCGTTCCGTCACCGACATGAGTTGGGCATTGATTATGCCGACGACACAGACCAGCAGGGACAGAAAAACGATCCAGCGTTGCTTGGCAGAGCTGCCGCTATTGCTCGTATTGGCGTTATCGGCAGTTGCAGGATTGAGCTCATAGCCGATTTTGCTGAGGATGGGTATAAATGCTGGATCTTGTGAGACAATCAGGCTTTCGGTGATCTTGTTACCTGCCTGCGTAAAGGTGAGAAAGGACACCGCAAGGACCAGGCTCATAGTGGTAACCAGCGAGCGGAAAAAACGGACCCGGATTGACTGGTAAGCCATCTGGAAGGATTTGGCGAACGGCAGTGCAACAAGACGTCTCATGGCAGCAGGTTCCGATGTTGAGTTAGCAGCGGGTCTAAAAGGCGTTGAGGCAGAATCAAGCATCTCACTATACGGACGAATCTAGTTTCTCAGCAATAACTTGTCAACGAATGTTGCAGGTAAATTGATGGTGTCGTAAAAACTCTTCATTTTCTTCGTTGTTGCAAATTTCATTATTATTACGACGTACCCTAGTACGCCGTAATAATAATGAAATTCACACGCCTCGAATATGAAGCTTTTTACTTAACCATCTCTCAATTGAGGTTTTTACGAGATTGTCAAAATTGGCTTTGGTTTTTTACAGTTAATAGAGCTTGTCGAGATACCTCTCTTTGATATGCTGGAGAAAATAATCCGGATTCGTTGTTTCTCCGCTTGCCGCGCGGATAATATCCTGGGAGTCCATGGTCGAAGCTTTACTCCAGATTGCCTCCTGCAACCAGTCGCGGATAAATGTGACATCGCCGCAGGCCAGTCTTTCCTGCCAGTCCGGGTGGGTGCGACGAATGGCGGTGAACAGTTGCGCGCTATTTATTGCACCAATGGTATATGACGGGAAATAGCCGAAGGAACCATCTGTCCAATGCATATCCTGCAGGCAGCCTTCACTATAATTCCCTGTGGTGGAAAGGCCGAGATATTCCAGCATTTTATCGTTCCAGATCTCCGGGATATCGTCGACTTTAATGGAGCCGTTGATCAGACGGCTTTCGATCTCATAGCGGATAATCACATGCAGGGGGTAAGTAACTTCATCGGCTTCGACACGGATATAGCTTGGCTGGACCCTGGTCGC
>RCMY010000888.1_pt1 | contig 28769 bp, 25 predicted proteins | sample 2041341 | NCBI WGS metagenome assembly RCMY01 (sample SAMN09708234, study PRJNA481090) | Marine sediment metagenome, whole genome shotgun sequencing project.
AAGGTGACGAGGTTATTATGCCCTCCTATACCTTCGTCTCGACGGCAAATGCAGTCGTCTTACGCGGTGCCACACCAGTATTTGTCGACGTACGTGCAGATACACTTAATATAGATGAGCGCCTGATTGAGCGGGCAATTACACCTAGGACCAAGGCGATTTTTGTAGTCCACTACGGCGGTGTTGTTTGCAATATGGATGCAGTATGTAAGATAGCCAAATACCATAATTTATATGTTGTAGAAGATGCTGCGCAAGCACTTACGTCAAGTTACAAAGACAGAGCCGCAGGCAGTTTCGGCGATTTGTCGTGCTTCAGTTTTCACGAAACTAAAAACATAATTTCGGGGGAGGGTGGATGTTTATGTATTAACAACGAACGATTCCTCGATCGTGCTGAGATCATAAGAGAAAAGGGCACTAATAGAAGGAAGTTTTTTGAAGGCCTCGTTGATAAGTATACCTGGGTTGATTTAGGCTCGTCTTATATTCCAGGCGAATTGATTGCAGCGTTCTTGTTTGCTCAACTCGAAAAAATAGATGAAATTCAAGCGCAAAGATTTTCTTACTGGGAGCGCTATCTAGAGAGTTTGAGTTTTTGCAAAGAATACGGTTTTAATATTCCATATATCCCTGACCATGTAAAACACAATGCTCACTTGTTTTATTTGATTGCTCCATCGGAAACAATTAGAAGCCAGTTTATTGCCAGCATGAAATCGCGGGGCGTATTAACCCCTTTTCATTATGTTCCTTTGCACAGCTCGCCGGCGGGCCAGAAATATTGTAAAACTGACGCTAGGTTAGAAGTTACTGAAGACGTATCGCAAAGGTTGGTGCGATTGCCACTGTATCCTGATCTGGCTAGCGATCAAGATCTGGTTATAAAAGCCAGTAGCGACTTTTTGCGTTCTTTAAAGACTGGTAGTCGCGGCCACACGAAAGTCGATACTATCGCCTAGTTGTTGATTGCCTTGATCGTAAAACGGTTAAATTTAAGATGAAAGTTTCAGTTGTAAGCCCTGTTTATGGTTCTCCCCAGTCGCTGCCGGAGTTGCTCTCACGGCTTAAGGAAACCATGCTTGAGCTGACCGAAGACTACGAAATATTGCTCGTCAACGATGGCTGCCCAAAGGGATCCTGGGAGGTAATAAAGCAGCTTTCGCTAGAATACCCGACGGTGAAAGGTATAAATTTGTCCAGGAACTTTGGCCAACATTACGCAATTAGTGCTGGGCTAGAGCTGGCAGCTGGCGAACTAATTGTAGTGATGGATTGTGACTTGCAAGATCGCCCGGAAGAAATACCGAAGTTGATTAAGCAGTTGAGCAAAGGTTACGACTTTGTTGTAGCCAGCAGGGTTGAGCGAGCTGACTCTGCACTTAAACGGTTGTCTTCGTATTGGTTCCACAAATGTTTAACTTACATGACCCGGGTTGAGAGTGATCATTCGGTTGCCAATTTTGGCGTTTATTCGAGAAAGGTGATTGATGCATATTTGAGCGTATCTGAACAAATACGGTCCTTTCCGCTGCATATCAGGTGGCTTGGTTTTAGCTCGTCGAACGTTGAGGTGTCTCATAATCTGCGTCATTCAGGTGAGTCTTCATATACCCTGTCAAAGCAGTTGAATCTTGCTTTGGACATTGTAGTCAGTTTTTCGGATAGACCTATGAAGCTAATCGTTAAATTCGGTTTGTTAGTGTCTTTAGTCTCCATGTTTATTGCGTTCTGCTATGTCGTGCGCTGGTTATTGTATGGTAGCTCTGTGGTAGGTTGGACGTCATTAATGGTTTCGTTCTGGTTTTTGAGTGGTATTCTTATAATGATGCTTGGCGTAGTAGGTCTTTATGTTGCAAAAACGTTGCAGGAAGCGAAGGGGCGACCTATTTATATTATTGATGAAATTGTAGGTCAGTAGCATGGGCTATCTGTATGTCTTAGGTTGCGTAGCGTTCACGGTGTATGGGCAAATCATTTTGAAATGGAGGGTTTCACAGTTAAACATTGAATCCGAGCAAAGTATTAACTTGTTCAGACGATTGTTCACTATGCTGTTGGACCCGGTGGTAATGAGCGCATTGATAGCGGCGTTTGTGGCATCTCTGTTTTGGATGGCGGCCTTAACTAAATTAGAGGTTAGTACCGCATATCCTCTCATGAGTGCTGCATTACCGATTGTTTTACTTCTATCGATTGTTTTTCTAGGCGAGTCGTATAGCCATACCAAAATAGTCGGTGCGACTATTATTTTACTGGGCGTTTCTATTGTCAGCAGAGGATAGCTGAACTGCCGTCTATTGCTTTAATGAGGTGTGATATGGCTTTTCTGTCCCAAGAACAATTGGAAAAAACTGGCTTCAAAAAAATTGGTGCGAATGTCAAGATAAGTGATAAGGCAGCGATATACAATGCAGAAGATATTGAAATCGGCGACTATTCTCGCGTCGATGATTTTTGTGTTTTATCTGGCGCAATTTGGATTGGTAGAAACGTGCACATTGCAGTTTTTTGCAATGTTGCAGGTGGCTCAGAGGGAATTGTAATTGATGACTTCGCTGGGCTGGCTTATGGCTGCCATGTGTTTTCGCAGAGCGATGACTATAGCGGCAGAACGCTAACGAACCCAACTATTCCGCAGCAATACAAGAACGAAACTAAAAAGGCTGTTGTGATAGGGCGCCACTCTATAGTGGGCACCGCAGCTTTAATTTTTCCCGGGGTAAAACTTGCTGAGGGAACGGCAGTGGCCGCGCAATCCGTGGTAACCAAGTCTACCCAGGAGTGGTCTGTATATTATGGCAATCCAGCTAAACGGTTAAAGGCGCGGAAAAAAAATCTGCTGGTTCTGGAGCAGCAATTCCTGACGGGTAAATCAGAATAGCCTTGTTAAAGTTTATTCAGATCTTTCACATCGACGTTGACTCACAAGAACTTTTCCATATTGGTGGTTTGCAAGTGTTTGTAAAACGCCACCGAATCGCTCGTTACAATATATAGTCAGAAAATCGAAGCGCTGCTCGTTGGCGATGATCGGGACACCAGCTGGCGAGACGAGACGCTCGACCATACCTTTTCCGGAAGTGCTTTCGAAATATGATCGCGAAAACGGAGCAAGCGTAAAAGAACCCAACGCATAAAGTTGGTACGCCATAGCTGATTCTGATTGTTTTAATAGTGGATATGCGGCCTCAAAAGGAAACACTCCCCCCCATACAATGACTGTGTCATTGGTGAAATCTTGCAATTCGTTACGTACTTGCTCAGCAACACGTTTAGCGGCCGCTGATTGGAAGCATACTGTTGAAGTATTGAAAAGTGCCGCCGCGAGTACAACACCCTGCGCCAACCGCCAACGTAGAATACTCTTCGTTCCCAGTACCATTGCTTGTGTCAAAAACGGCGCAATCAATAGCAAAGCTGCAATAGGAATGTATATCCTTAGCACACCAGGGCGGCCGAGCATTCCAATCACAAAGAGGGCAGTAGCAGCCAGGCCCCAAGTTATGAGTAGTTTCCGACTGGGTTGCATTAACAGAAAAAATATTGCGGCCAAAACACAGGGCATCAAAATGGGATGCATAAGCCTCGCTATGCCAGTCCATCCATTTTTCAACGCACCACTTTGGGTTGGCATCGGCCCCAGCTCGGCAAGCATAGCTTTTAAAGCGAAAGGGTTTGCAATTTTCTGATCGACGAAGAACCAGAATCTTATTAAGTTTATATCGTTCGACGTGTAGCCATGTCGCGACAAAAGTTCTGGACGTTGTTTGAGTTTGGCGTCTGCACCATAGTCAGTAAAGGGAACTCGAATTGTGTTTAATGTCTTGAACGCCTGCCAATCTTTTCCTTGATAGGCGTGATAATTCACCAGGGCTGAGCTACCAATCACTAGTAATAGGACAATCGCAGCAATTTTTGCCGATCGATCAGCAACCAACTTTGCCCAGGGCAGCAGTGGCAAGGCGATGAGAAATACAAGCAAGAATTCGTGACTGCGAATGAGGTAGCCGCTGAAAACAAGTAAACACCCAGCCAGGAGTGCCCCAATATTGCCGTGCTGCCCGTACAGATGCCAGCAAGCTATTGCACTTACGGTGAGCAAGCCGGCATTGATTGTGAATTGAGGAAAAAGGACCGCTCGCACAAGCACAAGCGCCAGAATGGCAACAGATACCAGCCACCCCAACCCCAATTTTAGCGGTGCATACAATATGATGGTGCCGACGATCACAAGTATGCCAAGAGTGGCAATAGAATAACCTAATACCCCGTTTATTTGCGGGATGGATTGTACAAAATGCCCCCAAATTACATTGGAAAATATCAGATTTGGTGATGCCTCGGCTGCAATGCCATAGCCGTGAGCCGCCATGGACATGCCAACATCGTCATTTGTTTCCCATCGAGGCTCGAAGAAGCAACAAAGCAAAGTTACTAAGGTCGCAGAAGCTATAAAACTCCTCGATAGTTCGGGTCTGTCCTTCGCTAGGTATGGTTGTAGTGGATCAACCACGGGCAACTACCAGTGTCTCTAACACAATCAAACCAACCCCTAATGCTTTTTTAAATCGAAATTAGCTGCCGTAGTTACCAATCCGAAACTACGCTGAGCGCTATGTATCTCGCGATCAAGGATGCAATATTCCGCGGAGGCTATCATGCTACAGCATCTTATACATGGTATGTGGTTGGACTGGATGATAGCTAGTTTTATAATCGTTTTGCCTTGTAGATCTGGTAAGCCGGCTGGGGAGATACAGGCACTAGCTCAAAATTATTGACAATGTAATTATGGATTAATGGATGCGTGTTTTTGAAGCGCAGTTCATCGCGACCATCCAGTGGCAGATCAATGACGATTGCGAAGCCAGAATTAAATTCCTTAATGCGCTCAATTTCTTTGCGCTGGAATGCTTCAGTGCGAGGGAAGAGGGCATAGATTTCCCACATTGGCGATTTACGCTTTAGCAACGCATATGCGCCCGGCCAATATGGCGTAGCGATAAAGCTCTGATCATTTGGAGCATATTGCTCAGTTAGCTCATGAAGCAAAGCAATGTCTTTCGCCGTGCCAGGATCGACCTTGAGATTGCTATCGTATATTTCGACATCGATGCACTGCTTGCTAGCCAAGCACTGCCAACCGGGCTGAAACGTATGCATGACCCATACACTGGTGATGCACAAACCCGCTGCAAGTGGCCACTTGATACTGTTTTTAACTCCCGAAAGAATAACGAGACAGCCCACTATTATTGGAAAAATACCCTGTGCTAGGTGCGCAACATCCGCCCGCGAGAAAGCAAAATGCGCGTAGGGGAGTGCTAAAAATGCGGTCGCAACGAAACTGGCTGGCACTGGCTTCTCTTTCAGTCTTCGAAGTGAAACCCAAAGTACGCTAAGCCCCGCAAATACAAGAGTGCCTATGAAGAAAAGACCAACCAATACGCCGCGTGCGCTAGCCTCTAACGAGGCTGCGACAAAGTTGACTGTCCAGGGCCAAGGTACAGGCAATGGTATATTTGTAGTCTGTTGCTCGAACAAAAGTAGGATGCTTTCCCAGAATGCAACAGCAAAACCTGGTATCAAAAGGGCCATCAGAATAATGGGTAGAAAGCCGACGGTAACACCAGCGCCCCAGAGAAAAGCGCCATGCAGAATAGTGGGACCAGCGCTGCGCTTAATACCTAACCAAACCATGACCCCAACGCTACCGATCATGCCATACATGCCGTGGTTTCTTCCAAATACCGCAACCAGCCCCACGCAGGTTCCTGCAATAAAATAGCGTTTGGGGACTGGATTTTTTATGAGAAAAGTCAGTACGCTAATCAGCATTATCGACAATGATATGTCGAAAAGTTTGTGGCGCGGAAACATCCACACGACTAGGGTCGTGGCCGAAATAATCAAGAATAATAGCTGATCTTTGCCGGACCTGTTTGTCGACTGCGCTATTAGAAGCAACCCCACAAATAGACCCAGAGCTTGAATTAACGCAGCCGCAGCGCGCAAGCTCATGATGCCGTTATCAGCAAAAACGTTTACAAAAACCGCTGACCAGTAATACCGCCCAGGGTCATACGCCATGAAATCGCGAATGGGAACTTCGCCTAACAGTACACGTTGTACGCCATACCAAAGAAAACCCTCATCCCAGAGGCTAAAACCAGTGGCTCCTTGCCACATGAACGATAAGAAAACAAAAAAGACTGCAATGCAGAACACATTGATTGCTATGTAGTCGAGATTGCGTGCGCTTTGAAGCATGCTTGGAGCTTTGCAATAAAACTCACATTCTATTCTGTCAGAGCAAGTACGTCACCTGGGACTTTATGGCAATGCTAAAATGCCTGGCCCAGCAGACGTGTGAGCTATTGAGCCGGCACACGCCTAACGGTTGGCTATGGCGTGGTCGGCACGTCAAATTGGTAATTGGCACTATTATCGTTATGCCGAAGGTCGAAGATAACCAGTTGCACTACCCTCAACTCGCAAATCAAGGGGCCGGTGCTGTGTTTCCACTGGCGAGTCTGGTCGGGACCTTTCGTTGTACACAGCAGCCGTATTAGCCCGGCGACGGCTTCTAACAAAGGTAAAGTCACGAGGGAGCGCAGATTATTGCGGGAGGCAAGAACAAGTTCATCGAGCTTGATATTTTGTTGGGAGGTGGTCATTATTGCAGTTATTTTTTGACGCTGGCCAACGGACTCGTGGTGTGGATGTCGTGCTTGAACAGCAAAGTGCAAGGCAGGCAGGTTTTCGCCGCAGTGAGAAGCTTAGTGTGCGGGACAATTTAGTGTTCGGGACAATATCGTTAACTGGTCCAGGCCCGCTAGGCCTAGCTGGGTGAGTTAGGAAGACTATGGCCGCTATTCCGAAGAACTCAACTTGAGCAAAGTGAAAGTGCATAATAAAGTATTGGTGCCCACGTTTTTGACGTCGGGGAAATTATCAAAAAATGTCCAGAAGTAATGCTCATTTACTACTGATTATCACCGTAATTTTGATCGTCTCATGCGATGCCGAAAGAACCTCACCGCATCACCAGAACACGGAGGGACCCAATTTTCTAATTGTGGTTTCAGATGACCAATCGTGGACGCATACATCATTCGCCGGTTATCCATCGGTTAGCACGCCAGCGTTTGACGAGATTGCCAATAATGGCGTTTATTTCACTAATGCCTACGCGTCCGCACCTACCTGCACGGCGTCCAGAACGTCACTATTGTCGGGCAGGCACTTTTGGCAAACAGGCCCTGGCGCTACACTGTGGGGCAGTTTCACTAAAGCGCTGCCTAACTTTCAGCAACAGCTAAAAGAGTATGGCTATCGGATAGGCGTTACAGGAAAAGGGTGGGGGCCCGGCAAAAACCAAACAAATATTCAGGCCCTCTTCGGTGAGCACTTTGACCAGGTTCATTTGCAACCGCCCAATGGCATATCTGCCGTTGACTACAGTGCGAATTTTGACGTTTTTCTGTCAAAGCAGCCGAAACACAAGCCATTCTCCTTTATATTCTCTCCATTTGAGCCGCACAGACCTTACGGCAATATTTCAGACACGGATGATCGAATCGACTGGCGCGACATCGCGGTTCCCGGTTTCTTACCCGATGCGCCCGAAGTCAAAAAGGACATGACCAAATATTTGGCAGAGATCGAATGGTACGACCAACATTTACTTAATATGCTTGAGCAGTTGCAGCAGCGTGGCATACTCGATAACACCATGATCATTGTGACATCGGACAACGGCATGCCCTTTCCACGCGCCAAGTCAAACAATTACGAATACGGCGTGCATATGCCTCTGGCCGTTATGTGGAGAGGTACGGTTGCTGGAGATAGAAAAGTAACCGACTTCATTAATCTGGCGGATATCGCTCCTACCGTATTGCAGGCCGCTGGTATTCCTGTTCCCAAGGCGATGACCGGCGTCAGCTTTCTGAATTTGCTGAACTCGAAAAAAGCGGGGCGGATTGATCCAGAACGTAATTTTACTGTCACCGGTTTTGAGAGACATATAGAAAATGCGCGCAGCGGTAATAGCAACTATCCGGTTCGCGCTCTGCATACAGACGACTATTTGTATATTAAAAACTTCGCCTCCGATCGCTGGCCGGCTGGCGATCCTCCTAATTTCGCAGATATAGATAACGCATCACCCACAAAACTAGTACTACTGGCGGCGATGAACACGGAGACCAAACAGCTTAAAACATTGGCAACGGCCAAGCGACCCGCAGAGGAGCTTTATGCACTGGCTGATGACCCCTATCAATTAGATAACAGGGCCGGTGACGAGAGCCAACAACAAATCCTGGTTGCGCTGCGAGCGAAGCTGCTGGATTTCCTGGCTGTCGAGGGAGACCGGCGAGTCACAGGGGATGGAAGTGAATATGAAGATCTGCCCTATTACGGTCCGGTGCGTCCAAGAATAAAGGCCGGTAGCCATTAAAAAATTTTCGAGTTAATGATCAAGCAGCTTTAATGCCCCACGCCATTTTCCTCTCGCACTATGATGGCAGTCGTCGAAACAATTTGACGGCCATCCGCTTTGTGCTGGCCTGGATGGTGATTTTCGCACATAGCTTTGCACTACAGCCTGCCACTGGCGTTCGCAATCCGCTCGGATTTCTACTGCAAGGTTCTACAACGACCGGCCAAATGGCAGTGGACGGTTTCTTCGCCATCAGTGGTTTTTTGGTTGCCGGTAGCCTGATCAACCGAGGCTTGATTGACTACGCTCTCTCACGCGCACTGCGAGTACTTCCCGGACTGGCGGTGTGCGTGTTGCTAACCGTATTCGTACTCGGCCCGTTGGTGACCAGCGTATCTGTTGCGGAGTATTTTTCCGATTCACACACTTATCAATATTTGCACAATGCACTGGCAGTACCATTTATGGTGTATACATTGCCTGGCGTTTTCGAGAGCAATCAATCGGCGAGTGTAAATGGCTCACTTTGGTCTATTTCGTATGAGGTGCGTTGCTATATCGTATTGGGTGTAACCGGTTTGCTGGGTGTGTTGCGCAACAAAAGGGTTGCCAACGTGTTGCTGGGTGGGCTTGCGATCGTGCTGCTGGCAAGCTACGTAGCTCCCCATTTGTTTGACACCCAGCAGCACATAGCCTCGGCGCTACTATGTTTCGTGATTGGGGTGTTTTTCTTTGCCAATAGAGACAAGCTCATTCTGGATGTTCGATTGACAGCCGTGGCGCTGTTAATACTGTATTTTTCCTTTGGCGAGCCCTGGTACCGTTACCTTTATCCGCTGGCCTGGGCTTATTTGTTATTCTACCTGGCATACCGAACACCCTTCCTCAATCTCGATGGAACAGTCGGTGATTGTTCTTACGGTATCTATATTTACGCATTCCCGGTTCAGCAGCTTACGGCCTGGCTCATACCTGCTGGCACGCCCTATACCAACTTGATGATCTCCACCCTTGTGGTAATCCCGATTGCGTGGCTTTCCTGGGTTTACATTGAGAAACCGGCACTGGGCTTCAAAAAACGATACATTGGACGTATGTCGGCTACGCTTGACTGATTGTTTGATCACATATCGGCTCAAACCTACTTATCTTCGCCCGTCACAGACGCATACAATAATCGTTTCAAATCAGTAAAAACCAACTTGTAACCGAAATATATCGTAAGTGTTTCCGCTTCAAAAATAGTCGACCAGGTCGCAAATCCCACAGCGCTTTACGCTCGCATCAAGCCCTCGTCACAATCGCTCACGCCGTTCATCGGAATGCATTGTTGTTGCTGGCAAACAGGCAGCCACTTACTACGCTAGATTTATAAGGATCATTTAGTTGTAGGGGTGCAGGCATATGCCAAGGATGAGGCTTAACCGCTTGCTGCTGATTGTAACCTGGCTTTTGAGTTCGCGTGACAAGCCTCAAAGTTCGTCTTCGTCCAAACCTCAAGCTACGCCCAAATCATCCAGGCAACCATTGCCAACTGCTCCGACGGATTCTGAGTCACTCACTTTTCTAATTCTAGCTTCAGATGACCAATCGTTTGCGCATACGTACTTTGTAGGCGACGCCAATGTGCGCACACAACTATGAGTTCGGTATACGCGTGCCTCTTGCCGTGCGCTGGCCAAAAAAGTGCGAAGTGACTGACTTTATTAACTTGGCTGACATTGTCCCCACAGGTCAGGCAATAGTAACAAATTAGTTTTAGCCGTTCATGGAAGGAACGAAAATGAAAAGGGATTATATTTTAAGTGTCGTTAGGCTTTGCGCCTCGCTGTTAATAATTAACGTCTCATTTGCCAATGCGTGGACTGTCTCCAATACGGAATTCTTTTACGATGGCAGCGGTTCCAATGATGGCATCGGCACCAAGAGCTGGAACTCGCAAGAAATCATAAGCGGGGAGGGTATGGTTGGCGTCGGCGTGCATGGTGATCCCGATCCGCTTGCGCCGGGCACCTGTCCCCAGGTAAAAAACTGCAATACAGAGAATTGCTTTGAGAGTTGGTTGCCGGATACTGACTCGGCCCGGCAAACCGGTTTGTACTTATCTACTTACTATACGCCTTCCTGCCCGCATTCAAACTGGATGGGTTTCTCGTATTTTGGTGCGGTGCCTGATGCTGGCTTTGCCATGCGTTCGTGGTCGGGTATGAAACCTTATGACCGTTCGCAATCATTTTTTCACCCAGAGCTGAACATCCCAAATAGAAATATTTCTGGAACGTACAGCGCTATTAGACCGCCGTGGCTGATGCACCCTTGGTCGGCGACGTGTTATAGCGAGAATTGCGATGACAAGGTTCGCGTTGCCGTCGTTGTTGATCATCAAGTGGCTTCGGCTAATGCACCCTCAGGTACTCAGCTGCAGCAGAATACGCGCATCGTTTTTTTGCAGAAAGCATGTGATCGTTCGTCAATGCCGTGCCAATTTGAATTGAACAGCAAGGCGCTGTGCAAGGGCATAAGCTGCGGCTACGTCACTGTTCAGGGGGCGGATCCTGCGCAAGGCGGTATTCCATATATTGCAGGGTTTGTCGGCGGACCTGGTGAAACAGCGACTGCGCCGAATACAGGTAAGCCTGTTTGGACATCCTGGGGCAGTGCAACTCAGCAAAATACCTTTGCTAAAAAACGTTTCCAGCTGGAGATATCGTGGAATCAGCTACGCAATATGCTCGAGGCTATGGACCTGCAGCGCGGTGGCGATGGTTCGCCCGAGAGCATTGCCGGCGTCTTTGGTGATGACTGGGGAAAAAAAGCAAATTGGGTAATGATTGACGCCGGTTTTGGTCAAGAAATTTACAACCCCACGCGAAACAACCGGGCGTATGTGGGCGGCAACGTGCAACGCTTGTGGATTGTGGCAATTTCTCACTAATCTGCGTTCTAACGTAGGCGTCATACGCTCGATAGTGAATTAAGTCACGGTATATAATTACCTCTAAAGAATCTAGCTTGGCTTAAACTGACTACACCCTGCCTCAATTCTTTCGCATAAATCACCCAGTGCGTACGCGCCGCAATGATGCGCGCAATTGCTCGCCTGTAACGATTTATACTGGAAAATACTAGGCGCACAACCGAAATTACTAGTAAAATTCACGCGTATTTACGCCGCTCTATCGCGCATGGTTGAGTAGACTGTCGGCGCGTTTGTGTCGATTGTTATCTGTGGTGAATATTTGTACAATTGACCGATGCAATACCGCAAGTCGATTACCCGTCTAAAGCTCGTGTAGCGCTATTCATCAGCCAAGCAATTCAATGAGCAACGAACCATTCTTTATTCTGGGCGCGCCGCGTTCGGGAACCACCATGTTGCGCGACGCGTTGCGCCTGCACTCGCGGCTTGAATGCCCGGAAGAGACGCATATATTTCGTTGGGGCGATCCGTTCGGTACGCAAATGTTCTACCGCCATTATAAAGGCTCGAAGTTGTTTGCCAAACACCGCGAAATGGACGGTATCGATAACTTTGGCTTTCACTACACCATGCAGCATTGCCCCAGCCGCAGAAAATTGATGGATTGGTACGGCAGGGAATATCTTGCCGCTAGAGGTAACCCGGAGGGCCGCTGGTTCGAGAAAACGCCGCAAAATGTATATGGCATTCTGCTACTTGCCGAGTCATACCCCGACGCCAAATTTGTGCATATTCACCGGCATCCGCTGAATGTTGTCAGCAGCCTGGTCGAGGGCGTGGTGATGCGCAAACATGACATTCTGGGTGCGATTAGTTCGTGGAATGAAAGCGCGATGATATTGCGCCAATTCAGAAAAATCGATCAACAGCGCGTATTGGACGTGCCGTATGAAGGTTTCACGGCTGAGCCGGGCGTTTGGGTGTCAAAAATACTGGAGTTTGTAGACGAAGACGTCGCTTCAATCAACCTGAAAAAATTGCAAACACATCGCGAGAAGAATAAGTATGCGAAAGTGCTGACGCAGGAACAGATAGTTGTGGTGTTGCAAGCAACTGAAGACTATCGGGCAGATTATGGCTACTAACACAATGAGCCAAGGTTAATAAATGGCATCGTCGCCGCAATCAACTGGTCGAGTTATTATTGTGCTCGGTATGCACCGCAGTGGCACATCGGTGCTGACTGAGTGCATTCATCTGTTGGGGGCAGATATCGCGAGTCAGGTCATACCGCCAGAAGCAGCAATCAATAGAGATGGTTTTTTTGAAGATGCGAAAATCGTCGCGCTCAACGAGCAACTGCTCGCATTGCTGGGCAGCAGTTGGTACGATTTTCGAAGCTTGCCAAATGAGGTTGCAGATACCAGCGCTATGCAACGTTGGCGCACTGAGGCGCTGGACCATTTAGGCAGGGATTATGCTGGCGCCAGCCTGGCAGTGATAAAAGACCCAAGAATGAGCCGCCTATTCGCTTTTTGGGTGCCGGTATTTCAGCAGGCAAATCTCAACGTGGAGCTGGTGCATATTCTCAGGCAGCCCGAAGAGGTGGCGATATCCCTGCAGCGGCGCAACGGAATGCCCCCTGCATACGGCCTGCTGCTGTGGTGTGCGCACATTATCGATAGCTTAAAGTCATTGGAGACTAATGCTGCGACAACCACCGTGCTATACGACGCCTTTGTCGATGATCCCCACAAAAATATACGCTTGATGGCCAACACGCTCGCTGCTGCAGCAGGCAATGAGTCGGACTATGCCAGCATTGCAGCGGTAGTGGGCAAGCCTGTAAGCGTGCCATCTCCCTCGCACCGCGCTGCACTTGCGCTAATTCCGGAGTTGCACGAATTCGCATTGCGCTTGTATCAATCGTTAGCGGGCCGTTGTGTTGACGGCAAGCTGGTGTTCGCAAGCGGCGAGAGAGCGCAGCTTGCAAGCGATTATGAGAGTCTAATAGCGCGCTATCCTGCAGCGTTTGCAACACTGCGAGTGCTTGCCGAAGAGCTCATTATTGTTAACGGCGAATTGGTTAGAATTGGTGAATTGCACGCCAATGCACAGGCAATTGTTCAACAGAGGGATGACCAGTTAGCCGCCGTAAACCGCGAGCTGACAAGGGTCGGCGCTGAGCTCGAATATGCGCAGTCAATAGTTGCAGAGAGGGATGAACAGCTAGCTGCGCTAAACGCGCAAAAAAACACACAGGTCGCCGATTTGATTACCCGTGTTGCGCGCTTTCAAAACCTTTGGCTAAGGCGCGGCTCGCGTCAACCGCCGGATGGCAGCGATGAACGTTAACAGTCACCCAATAGATGTTATCGTGCCGGTCTACGACGGCTTGGACTCGGTCGTTGCCTGTCTCGAAAGCGTGTTTGCATGCAGCAATAGCCAGCCGTTCGAACTTATCGTCATCTGGGATTTTGGACCCGACCCAAAACTGTATGAGCAGCTAAAAGTGTTGCAACACCAGCAGGGTTTTACCTTGCTGGAAAATACTGAAAATCTGGGCTTCGTCCAGACCGTCAATCGCGGCATGCGGCTGCATCCAGAGAGGGATGTGCTATTGCTGAATAGCGACACTATCGTCGCCAACGACTGGCTTGACCGCATGCTTGCCTGCGCGCAGTCTGATGCGCAAATTGCAACTGTTACGCCGTTTTCCAACAACGCCGAAATCTGCAGCTTCCCGGAACTATGTAAAGACAATTCCCTGGCAGAGGGGTGGTCAACGCAACAGCTGGACGCGCTATTTGCACAGCACGTCACTCCGGCCGCCATCGATATTCCCACGGCGATTGGCTTTTGCATGTTCATTCGCCGCAGCGCGCTGGCACAGTTGGGCGATTTCGACGCCGTAACGTTTGCGCGTGGTTACGGCGAAGAAAACGATTTCTGCCGGCGTGCGGCAGCGCAAGGGTTACGTAACGTCCACTGCAGCAACGTGTTTGTATTGCACGAAGGGGGCGTGAGTTTTGGAGCAGAAAAAGCGGTCCGCGTCGCCCACGCCATGCGCGTGCTGGATGAGCGTTACCCTGATTATCATGGGTTGGTACATAAATATATCAGTAAAGATCCGGCCAGGTCGTACCGCGTGCAGGCGGCGTTAGCGATGCTGGCGGCGACCAGCAAGCCGACGGTGTTGATACTAACGCATAACCTTGGCGGCGGCACCGAACGCTATGTCGCCGATTTGCAAGCGTACTTGAAAGACCAGCTACAATTTTTAGTGCTACGGCCGGTGACCGACCGGTTGTTAGAGCTATGTTTGCCCTGGCAGGGCCTGCGTCTGTATTTTGATCTGTCGACAGGTGCGCAGTCGCTTGCAAAAACCTGCCGTCAGATTGGCGTGGCGCGTTTACATATACAGCATATTATGGGCATTGAGGCCTCGATAAAGTCCTTGTTAGCCACGCTTGCCTTGCCCTACGATATCACCCTGCACGACTATTTCTTTATCAACGGCAATCCTACGCTAACCGACAAGACCGGCCGCTATCATCCACCGAGTGAAGCCCTGGCAGCAGATTGCGAGCCGCGGTCGCCGGTGCCGCTGGGCATGTCGCCCGATCAATGGCGGCACTACGCCGGCGCTATACTCGCCGGCGCCGAACGCGTCATCACGCCCAGCCAATTTACCGCAGAGCTTTACTCCAGGTATTTTCCCGACATCGATTACCAGCTTGCCTACCACCCCGTATGGCAAGGTCAGCGCGACTCGGTAGTAACCATTCCCGCATTGCAGCAAGGTGAAAAACTACGTGTCGTCGTACTGGGCGCGTTGGGCTTGGAAAAGGGTGCCGATATACTGGAAGACGTTGCCAAAATGGCGGCCGGTCAAAACCTGCCCATTGAGTTTCATCTTCTCGGTTATGCCTATCGACCGTTGAGCACGGCGGTCATCACACACGGCCCCTATCAGGAAGCGCAGCTTGAGATCTTGCTGCACGAGCTGAACCCGCACTGTGCGTGGTTTCCCTGTCAGTGGCCTGAAACCTACAGCTACACCCTGAGTGCCTGCCTGCAGGCGGGCTTACCCGTGATTGCCCCTGATCTCGGTGCCTTTCCCGAGCGCCTTGAGGGTAGGCCTTTCAGTCATGTGTTCCCGATATTCAACAGCGTAGCCACCTGGCTGGACGAACTGGTGCAGTTTCTTGAGCTCGATATAGCTCGCTATGCAGGTCGAAATTACGCATGGCAGCATGATGAGACGCGTGCCGAGCAGCCGGCCTACCGTTTCTACCAGAACAGTTATGCTGAGCCGATTAACGCACCGGAAGACCAAGCAGAACAGCCCTTTGGTATTGCCGAAATCGACTGGCTGTTGCGCCACGACCCGCAACAATCGGCTGCCAATGGAAGAAAAGAGAGCGCGCTAGGTGTGTTGATGAAATTGCGCGCTCTACCTGTTGCACGCCACTGCGTGCGTTTAATACCGCTGCAGTGGCAGCGTAGTCTGAAACGCAAGCTCAGCTCCAGACCACTACATGAACTAACGAAATAGATTAATGGTATTAAAACAAAAAAAAATCGTCATTACCGGCGGCGCCGGGTTGGTCGGGCAAAATTTGGTGGTCACGCTAAAGCAAAGTGGCTATACCAATATCCGGGTGATAGACAAGCATAAGAAAAATATCACCATCTTGCGCGAGCAGTATCCTGATGTGGAGACACTACAGGCTGACCTGGCAGAGCCCGGTTTCTTTCATGAGTGGCTGGCGCAGGCAGACGTAATCGTTTGCCTGCATGCGCAGATAGGTGGGTTGGATGCCGGTGAATTTCACAATAATAACGTTGTCGCCACGCGCAATATGCTTGACTGCCTGGCAGCTAACCCCGGCTGTTCGATAGTTCACGTTAGCTCTTCGGTTATCAATTCCGTCGCCAGCGATCTTTACGTGCAGTCGAAAACAGAGCAGGAAACGTTGATCGCCGAAAGCGGCCACGACCACTGCATATTGCGGCCAACGCTGATGTTTGGCTGGTTTGATCGTAAGCACCTGGGCTGGCTATCGCGCTTTATGCGCAAGACGCCGGTATTTCCTATTCCTGGCGATGGCAAGTTTTTACGCCAACCTTTATACGTCGGCGATTTCTGCAACATAATTCAGAGCTGCATTGAAGAGCCCCGACATGGCGCGGAGTTTAATATCACCGGCAAGGAGCGAGTCTTCTACATTGATATGATACGCATGATCAAACAGGCCATCGGCAGCCATACCGCGATTGTAAAAATCCCCTTCCGATTATTTGGCCTATTGTTGCGCATTTATGCGCTGGTTGACCGCGACCCACCGTTTACCGTGTCGCAGCTTGAGGCACTTTCAGCCGACGACATTTTTGAAGAGATCGGCTGGGAGACAATTTTCAACGTGAGTCATACTCCGCTAAGCGAGGCCTTAACTATTACCTTTACCGACCCGACGTATAGCCGCGTCGCACTAGAGTTCTAGCAATGGCAAACATAGCCGTTATAGGGGCGGGGCCGATGGGCCTGGCCACCGGCCTGCAACTACTCAAAGACGGTCATGCAGTTACAATCTTCGAGGCCGACAAGGTCGTCGGCGGTATGACGGCATCGTTTCTGTTCGAAGGCCTCAAAATTGAACGCTATTATCATTTTATTTGTAAATCTGATGACCCTCTTTTCGAGCTGTTGGAAGAACTGAATATTGCCGACACGCTGCAGTGGACGCCGACAAAAATGGGATATTTTTATGAGAACAGCCTGCACGATTGGGGCGACCCGATATCGTTACTAAAATTTAATGGTCTGGGGCTGGTGCCAAAAATCAGATACGGTTTGATGGCGTTTATCGCCACCAAAAGAAAGTCGTGGCAAGACCTTGATTCAGTTGACGCGGTCAGCTGGATCAAGCGCTGGATTGGCGAGAAGGCCTACAACGTTCTATGGCGTCCGCTGTTCGAGCTGAAGTTTCATCACTACACGCCGAACCTCTCAGCGGCATGGATTTGGGCGCGTCTGCGGCGGGTAGGCACGTCGCGTAAGAATATCTTCCAGGAAGAGATGGGCTACCTCGAAGGGGGGTCAGACACATTTCTTGACGCCATCGAGCGAAGAATTGGCGAGTTGGGCGGCGACATCCGCCTCTCCAGCGCGGTGACTAAGGTGCATCTTGAGAATAACCGTGCAATCGGAGTCGAGACGGCGGCCGGTAGCGAGCCCTTCGACAATGTTATTTCCACCATACCGTTACCCTATGTTGCCGATATGGTGCCTGATTTGCCGGCGGTGGTATTAAAACAATACCGCAGTGTGGAAAACATCGCGGTCGTGTGCGTGCTAGCGAAACTACGCCGGCCGCTGAGCAAGTACTTTTGGCTGAACATCAGCGACCCGGCTATTGATATCCCCGGCTTCGTTGAATACTCAAATTTAAACCCTCTCGACCAGCATGTTGTCTATGCCCCCTACTATATGCCGGGCGATCATGCGGATTTTCAGCAACTCGATGCTCACTTTATTGAGCAGGTGCGAAGCTATCTACTGCGCATCAATCCAGACCTGCAGACCGACGACATTATTAAAATACAGGCTGGTCGCTACCGCTATGCGCAGCCGATTTGCCCACCGCAGTTTCTGCAACAGTTGCCACCGATCAGCCCCGGTATCGATAATCTTATGATTGCCGACACGTCGTATTATTATCCTGAGGACCGCTCAATCTCCGAGAGCGTTAAACTCGGCAAGTCTTTGGCAAAAGCCGTGCAGGTTAGCAAGTCGCAATGAAATCAGACTTAATGCCGCGGCACAATCAATTCGTTAGGTTTCTCGCCGCCGGTAGCTTTGCCGCCGCGATAAATTTTGGTAGCAGATTTCTATACAGTTTCTTCTGGTCGTTTGAGATTGCGGTAGTGCTGGCATTTGCCACCGGCTTAACCACCGGCTATTTGCTGTCCCGATTTTTTGTGTTTGATCGCAGTCGCCATTCTGCGCTTAGAGAAATGTTGTTATTTTTCACGGTCAATATGGTGGCACTTGCGCAGACCTGGTTGGTCAGTATCTATTTGGCCGATTTCCTGATTGGTGCCAGCCTGAGGGCCGACATAGCGTACGCGCTGGCGCATTTTATCGGTATCTGTTTCCCTCTGGTGACCAGTTATTTTGGCCACAAGTACTTAACCTTCAGAGTATAGGATAGTTGGAGCATATGGAATTAAGCAATGAGAAGGAAGCGCTGCAACAGCAGTATCGCGCACGTTTCAACGACTCTGAATCGTATCGTAACAAGCTGTGGCAGCTGTTAGCCGGCGAGTTCTTCCAGCAGTATATTGTTGCGAATAAGCCCGTGATCGATGTTGGCTGCGGTTGGGGTGAGTTTACCAACAATATTCAGGCCAACAGTAAAATTGCGATGGACCTTAACCCTGACAGCGAACTTAAGCTGGCCGACGATGTGCAGTTTCTAAATCAAAGTTGCGCCGCCCGCTGGCCACTGGAAACCGCCTCGTTGGGCACGGTGTTTACCAGTAACTTCCTCGAACACCTGCCCGACAAGGCGGCAGTGGAGGCGACGCTTGCTGAGGCGCGGCGCTGTATCGCCGGCGACGGAAGGCTTATTTGCATGGGCCCCAATGTTCGTTTGGTGCCGGGTGCATACTGGGATTTTTGGGACCACCATGTGCCTCTTTCAGAGCGGTCACTGTGTGAGGTGCTGGAGTTGCAGGGCTTTGAGATTGAGCGCTGCATTCCCTGGTTTATGCCTTACACCATGTCGGAGGGGAGCAATCCTCCGCTGTTTTTCGTTTGGCTGTATCTTAAATTGCCGCTGGTGTGGCGCCTGCTGGGCAAGCAATTTCTGGTCATCGCGAAACCGCGCGGTTGATGCTACCGTGCCTAATATGCCAACGCAGAGCTTTGAAAAAAACTTCGATATAAAAGCTGCACTGATTCTGCTCCGGCCACACCAGTGGGTTAAAAACCTGTTGCTGTTTGTCAGCCTGTTCGCCAGCCACCAGCTCGCCAACGTTGATTATTTAATCGCAACATTCGTTGGCTTCATCGCTTTCTGTCTGGTTGCCTCCGGAACCTATATTGTTAACGATATTCTGGACCTGGAAAGCGATCGGCAACACCCGACAAAAAGAGAAAGGCCGCTAGCTGCCAGCAAGGTAAAAATACCCCACGCTGTCGCCATAGCCGCTGTGCTGATTATTATTGGTATTGGTTTGGGGCGCTTTATTGGCACCGAGTTCTTTGCCTGTCTGGTCGGCTATTTGCTGCTGAATTTTGGCTATTCGCTAGTGTTCAAAACCATGTTGGCGATTGACGTGGTGGTGTTGTCGCTACTGTATATTATGCGCATCGTCGCCGGTGCGGCGGCATCGGAGACCATGCCCAGTTTCTGGCTGTTGGCTTTTTCGTTGTTTGTGTTTACCAGTCTCGCCATGTTGAAGCGCTACGCCGAGCTTGAGCAACAGCAACTAACCGGCGCGACCAACAAGCGCCGCGCGTACCGGGTGGAAGACAAATCCGTGATGGCGATGATGGGTGCCGCCTGCGGGCTTATATCGGTATTTGTATTTGCGTTCTACTTAAACAGTAAGGACGTCACGATATTGTATCAGCGCGCCGAGATACTCTGGCTAGTCGTTCCCGTGCTGTTCTGCTGGATTATTCGCATCTGGCTACTTGCCTCGCGCGCCATGATCAACGAAGACCCCATTGTGTTTGCCCTGCGTGATCGGTTTAGCTATGTCAGCGCGGTGATCATGGGGCTGCTAATTATTGTGGCAACTTAATGGTAAATAAGGTGGCAAACATAGCGGCTAACAGTTGGGGTAAGCTGCCGTATGCTGCGGCAAAATATACTCTGGAAGAAGACTGGCGTTTTGGTGATATTCCAGTGGTTGCGGCGGAATCTGTACTGGCTGTTGGTAACGGCAGAAGCTATGGCGACAGCTGTATTAATGAGCAACAGGCGCTACTTTCAACCCGGCGACTAAATCGGTTTATCGCTTTTGATCGCAAACAAGGCATGCTGCATTGCGAAGCCGGCGTATCGTTCAAGGATATTCTGCAGGTTATTGTGCCGCATGGCTGGTATCTGCCGGTTGTACCGGGCACGCAGTTTGTCACGCTGGGCGGCGCTATCGGCAACGATATTCACGGCAAAAACCATATTGGGCAGGGTTCGTTTGGCTGCCACATTGCCCAACTCACTCTGCTAAGGTCCAACGGTGAGCGACTGGAATGCTCACCTAAAGAGCATGTCGACTTGTTCAATGCGACCATAGGTGGTTTGGGTCTGACCGGCTTGATTATCGCGGCAAAAATTCGTTTATTGCCAATCAAAAGCGGCTACATACAATCAGAAGTGATACCCTTTTCTACTCTGCAGGAGTATATGCGGCTGGCAGGTGAATCGACTAGCTGGCCATATACCGTCGCCTGGGTAGACTGCTCAAACTCGAACAGCGCCGGTAAAGGCCTGTTTAGTCGTGGCCAATTCAGTGAAGGCTCGCTGTTGAGCGCACCGCAGGTCAAAGCCGGTGTGAGTATCCCGTGCCAACTGCCGTTTGGTTTAATCAATCGCAGCAGCGTGACCTTGTTTAACAAACTCTACTACGCGCTTGAGCGCCGCAAGCGTCAGCAAACACTATGGCATGAGAAGTTTTTCTTTCCTCTCGACGGCGTGAGTCACTGGAATAGAATCTACGGGCCACGCGGATTTTACCAATACCAGTTTGTGCTGCCATTGAAAGATGCTGAAGACACTGTTATGCAAATTCTGCAGCGTGTTGGCGATAGTGGCAGCGGTTCCTTTCTTGCGGTGCTGAAAGATTTTGGGCCAATCGCCTCGCCGGGAATGTTGTCGTTTCCCTGTGAGGGCTTAACGCTGGCGGTGGATGTGCCTAATCGTGGCCGAGCCACATTGAAAATGTTAGATCAATTCGACGAGTTAATACTGGCCGGCAACGGTAGAATATACCCGGCCAAAGACGCGCGTATGCCGGCTGCGGTATTCAAGCGCCAATACCCGCAGTGGACTGAATTCGAAAAACTCCGCGACCCTATGTTCTCTTCCACATTCTGGCGTCGCGTAACTCAATAAGAGTAATACAAACAAGATGAAAAAAAACATCGTTATCTTCGGCGCAACCTCTGCTATTTGCCACACCGTCGCGCAAAATCTTGCGCAGCAAGGCTATGGCATGTATCTGCTGGCGCGCGACGGTGAAAGACTGGCAGCGGTAGCCGAGGATATCAACGCCCGTGGCGGCGAGGTGTTAGGTCGGCAATGCTATGATTTTTTAGATCATGCCGCAACCAGTAAATTATTTGACACATTGCTCGCTATGCCGCAACGTTTCGACACCATTCTGATCGGTCATGGTTCTTTGCCTTCGCAGGCCGATTGCGAGCAAGATGCGACACAGTTAGTCGACTGTTTAAGAAGCAATCTCGAATCCACCGCCGTCATAATAAACCACTCAGCTAATCTGTTAGCTGCGCAAAAAGCGGGATCTTTAGTGGTGATCTCCTCGGTTGCCGGTGATCGAGGGCGTAAATCAAACTATTACTATGGTGCGACGAAGAGCGCATTGAACGCTATGCTGGAAGGCCTGCGTGGCAGGCTGCGTGAGCACGGTGTAAGTGTTGTCAATATCAAGCCCGGCATGGTCGATACGCCCATGACTGCGCATTTGCCGCGTAGCCCGTTGCTGGCCGACAAGCAGACGGTAGCACAGGTGATCATCAAGGCAATTGCAAAGGGAAAAAGCACGACCATTTACACGCCCTGGTTCTGGCGTTACATCATGTTAGTGATCAAGGCATTGCCGCCGGCGATTATGGCGCGATTGAATTTTTAAATTGCCTTTAGCTGCTGCGAAACTAATATTCACATGGCGATGCGACAGGAACGCGTCGCAAAAGGAGTCGAGCGATACCGCATATATATAGTGTCGGTTGCAATTCCAGGCTTTTTAAAATAACCCCGCCAATGACTGTTTTTGCCAGTCAGCAGCGTAGCAATGGTTGCCTCATGGCCATACGCAGGGAACAGATGCCCAATGAGATCGCCCTGTAGCGTCGATAGCAGAATTTGCCGCTGTCGTATTGCCCAGTGGTCATCGATACTGCCCGTCACAACATAAATATCGGGCCAGATAGAAAGGCGTGCGTTCAGGCTAACAAACCCGCAATCTTCTGCAGTTTCGAAGCCCTTTGCTTGTACCGCATGTGCTTTATACGCTACCCGATGGCGGTTAAAAAAATCATTAAACTCGGTAAAGTAGTCTCGTTTATTGATGGCCAGAAGGCTGCGGTGTAGCGTTAAATCAATAACGTCCAGCTGCCCCAAAACCGTTGTTCTATTGGCTGCTTCTGCCACTCTCGCCGAGCGAGGAATTGTACCGGCAGCGTTGACTAATAAAACAGCGCTAACACCGAGGCACAGCAATGCAGCGACAAACGGTGCCAGGCGCTTGTCTACACCGGTCTGCAAACCAAAGAATAATACCAGTCCGCAAACACTCAACCAATAAACCATCACCACCGTTTGATACCGATCGGCGGTTGGCGACGAAAATAAGACTCGGCCCATTTGCGTTGCAATGGCAACACCCAGGCACAGCGTCGCCATAGTCAGCGTTAGCTCAAGCCAGGCGTTGTGACGGCGCTGGCCTGAGAACCGCAATGCGACTAATTGTAACCAGCCGGCAGCCACGGTGAGTAAAGAACTGACGACTGTGGCACTGGCCAGGCGAGGGTGATCGATAGACAGAGGAGAACCGAGGTATAAGCAGGTTTTCGTGAAAACATGTGCACCGCGCTGCAACCAATGCTGCAACACAGGGAGCGGTTCTGCACCAGCGTCTTTTACTCGATCCATGAAATCGGAGTTTTGCAGCAAGCCGGCCGTGTCGGGCGCAATCTCATGCAAATACAGGGTCAGAAATACAGCGGATACAAGCACCGCAATAGCTGCCCCTTGAACTGACTTCAGCAATATAAGCAGTGGCAGCAATAGCCAGGCTAAGACACCTGCAAAATTCGAAAGCGCTGCGACTGAGGCGAGTAGATAGGCCGCAACAAAACATGCGGGAGTCGGTGCTGCCGGGTTGTTGGCAATCAGGTAAATGCCAAGCGCACTCGCTGCCAGCGCCACATACCAACTATTGTTAATAGGGTTTATCAGGTTCCAGATCTGCGTGTGGCTCAACACAAATATAAGTGTCAGGCCGACGACAAATAGCAGCAGCGACCTTGCAGAGCGATAGCTTTTTCTGAACGTGCTGACGTAAACCAGCACTATGGTTACGATACTCAGCCAGGCGCTGGCGTAGATCAGATGATTCTGGCCGCTAAAATAGCGATAGTCCAGCGCCATCAGCAAACGGGTCATGGTGATGCGATGCGCGCCCGCAAAGGGCGCTAACCAATCGCCTGGTGTAGTCGACCAGAATCCGTGTTCAAGTACAGCTTGCACCAATGGCAACTGATGCAATGAGTCCTTAATGGGAATGTGCACATGCAAGTGCTGCCATAAGTACAGGCTCGTCAACAAAAAATATGCGCCCACCACGAAGGTAACGAGTGCAGTTAGCTGGAGCAGGTGTTGTTGAATGCGTTGCGATGTCAAAGCAGTTTCCATTTGTATTTTTGTTGCGGCCTTAAGGGGCTGACTGTCAATCAGCAAGGCGCTGGAACTCTTCGGGCTAATTTTAATATTGCTTGCTTTCACATTCTGCCAGCAGCTCGGGATGTAATTTCGCGTTGATCATCCCTTTGTTAAGCGCTCGGGTTGATATTACCGGCTGGCTGGTCGCCGGCATGTACACATCAGCCTGCGTATCGGTCGTCACTACCAGCGCGTTGCGCGGGGAGGCCTTACTCAAGACGGGATTACGATAGCTACGCTGCGACACTAGTTGGCCATCGACATAAATAGCTTGCTCGCTGCGGGATTCGGCACTGAAAATTATCATATTGTTCTTTTGTAAATTGGATGTTACCACCAGGCTATGACAGGTATTCGGCTGTAACGCCACGTCGAGTTGCGTCGCGTGGCCGTCAACCATGATTTCAAGTTGTTCCGCGCCTGGGTTATAAGAGTAGCTGACATAGCCCTGCTGATAGGCAAGTGGTTGCTGTGCACCCTCGGCAGCAGCTCCCTTATCGATGCGAAAGTCATTGACGCGAAAGCCTATGCCTAACGTATGGGTAGAGGCTATTGGCGTTCGTCGAAACGCATCGCCAATATAAGCATGAATTTTAGCGGTTTGTTCGTCTGGATGCAGACGGGAAATCGTCGTGTCTTCGAGCCAGTGCTGATACTCAACCAGCAACTGTTTGCCAGTTGCTGGTGCGCGCGACCAATCGTTCGGTGCGTCGGCCAGGGTAAAATTGGCTTCTGACGTTAGCCGCAATGGCGGCGTGAAAAAGCTGTTCAAGCGCCATTTTCCATCCTCAGACAGCACACTGAAGCGATCAAGGTCTGCGCTGTGGTGGCTGTACCAGTACAATCGCCGCTGCGGATATGGCGCTAGAAAATCCACACCATCAAGCTGCGGCGGCGAGTCGATTTTTAGTGCCGCCAACAGCGTCGGAAAAAGATCGATAACGCTAACGGTTTTGTTAAACGTTTGTTCTGGCGCCCACCGTGCCGGCCAACTCAGCAGCAAGGGGGGGCGCACACCGCCTTCCTGATAGCCGACCTTCTCTCCGGCAAACGGCAGGTTACTCGGATAATCTTTTGCCGTACCGCCGTTATCGCCCAGTACAGCGATGATTGTGTTTTCCAGCTGGTCTGCTTCGGCGAGCTGTTGGCGCAGTGCGCCAATAGCGGTATCTACCTGCGCTTTCAAGGCCTGATAGCGACCGCGCTTACTAGCGTCGAAACGCTGCGCAAAGCGGGCGGCGGGTTGTATTGGCGTATGCGGCGCGAAGTAGGCCAGATAAATAAACCAGGGTTGCCGCGCTGAGCTTATCACCTGCTGCGCGCGCTGCGTTAAAATATCGGTAAGATGACCCTTGTATTGCCGCAGCTGTCCGCTTTCAGTCTCCAGCCACGGATTACGATAAGTAGGACGAGCACGGCGATAACCACCGTTGGCATCTGGGCCCGCTAGATACAGCTGATTAGTAAACCCAAACCACTGTTGAAAGCCCTGATGCTCTGGCCGTGATTCGCGATGCGCGTCGCCGCTATGCCATTTACCAACCATGTGGGTGGTATAGCCGTTGGCTGCCAGCACATCCGGCAAGGTATCGACTTCATGCGCGATGCCAGCGCCGTTGGGATGAAACCCGAGCCGCGCCGGATACTGCCCGGTCAACAGCGCCGCCCGCGTAGGCGAACAGCTACTCTCGGTGTAATGCCGCGTAAAACGCATGCCGCTGCGCGCAATATCATCCAGCTCCGGCGTCGGCGAGTCAGAGTTGTTGTTAATCGCCAGGTCGTTATAGCCGAAGTCGTCGAGCATAATGATCAGGATATTGGGCCTGTCGGCTCGCTCGCCGCAGCCTTGCAGTAGCGCCAGCACAAGGGCGACTAGCAGCCAGCGGATATGCGACTTTTTGCCGGTAAAGTGGGATGGATATGGGGTCATGGATGTGGCAACTTCCTTGTAATTCCTTAAGTTCTTTACGATTCCTGTAAGTGCGCTGCCATAATCTGGCTGTTAGAATGCAGCACGCAGCGTTAAGGTCGCCTGCAATCTACAGTTATAATAGCGGTGAAACAAGGTTGAAAAATTGGTTTGGTAGTAAGGCAAAAAGTAAAGCGATGCTAAGCGAAGAAGTGGACGCATATCCCAACAGGCTGTTGTTGAATTACGGCAATTTAAATAATTTTGCAAAAGCTAACGGTGAGCGCTACGTGACGGCAGATCCGTACCCGCATATCGTGATTGACGACTTCCTCAGTATGGATGTTGTCGATCAGATATTGGAAAAATTCCCGTCGCCGGATGCGAACGTAAAGTGGCGGCAGATCTCCGCCAAAGATCCCGGCGGCGAAAAGGCACAATATAAAAAGCAGGGTCTGCCACGCGAATTTGAAATGCCGGCGATTATTCGCCAGCTAATATGGGAATTGAATTCCGGCACATTCATTCGTATGCTTGAGCACTTGACCGGTATCAAAAATTTGCTGCCAGACCCCTTGCTACGCGGCGGTGGCATCCACCAGGTGCTGCGCGGTGGTGTGCTGGGCGTGCATGCCGACTTTACCCGACATACCGACTATGATCTCGATCGCAGAGTGAATGTGCTGGTCTACCTGAATAAAGACTGGCACGACGAGTACGAAGGACATCTTGAATTGTGGGACAGGAAGGTGACCCACTGTGTGAAGCGGATTCGACCCACGGCGGCACGTTGCGTTATTTTTAATACCGATGCCGACTCGTTTCATGGTCACCCGCGCGAGCTGCAGTGTCCGGAGGATATCACGCGTAAGTCAATTGCCTTGTACTACTACTCGGTCGGCAGACCAGAAGCGGAAAGACAGGTAGCTCCCACCTCGGCCACCGATTGGCAAGTGTTGCCGACCGTTGGCTTGCCGGAACTGCAATGAATAAACTTAGGGCTCGCGCCAAAATAAGTTCGCATTTTGGCCGCCGATCCCTTAAACCACGCAACGGAACGTATTGATGTCAACATCCTGTCAAGTGCTGGACTACGCGCGGCTGAATGCATCGCTGGGTAGCTATAGTGAAAGCTATCGAAATGCGCAGCCTTTTCCGCATATCGTTATTGATGATTTTTTGTCGGCTGCACATGTCAGAGAGCTTAATGAAAAATTTCCAGATCCCTCGGTTAAGAAGAAAATGGGTGTCAAGCATATTCCGGTCCCCCTGGAAGGGGGAGGCGAGGCGCAGTTAGGCAAAGAGTGGCTGTCTCGAGAGAGTCTGGTAGATCTGGCCTTCAGGCGGCTTTACTGGGAACTGAACTGCGGCACATTTATTGGCCTGCTGGAAGAAATGACCGGCATCAAAGGCCTGTTGGCAGACCCCCATCTTTTGGGTGGTGGCGTGCACCGCACCAAACCTGGCGGCTATTTGAAGGTACACGCTGATTTTAACAAGCACCCCAATTTTGGTTTGGACCGGCGGCTGAATCTGCTGATTTATCTTAACGAAGACTGGCGACCTGAGTACGGCGGCAACCTGGAGCTGTGGCCGGAAGATTTGCAGCAGTGCGAGGAGTCGATTGCGCCGCTTGCGGGCCGCTGCGTGATTTTTAGCACGACGTCGACCTCTTACCACGGCCACCCGCAGCCGCTGACTTGTCCTCCCGATCGGGATCGCAGGTCAATAGCCCTATATTACTATAGCAACGGCTTGCCGCAAGGGCAGGAAACCCAGTCGCATGAAACGCTGTGGCAGACACTGCCAGGCGATTAGCCCCTATTCATCTTTTTTAGCCGGCGCTTTGCCGGCACCACCTTTATTGCCCTGTTTTTTCAACCGCGCGGCCTGCCGCTTGGCTTCAAAATGATGCCCGGCATGCACATAAAACTGCCGCAACTGATGGTGCACAGCCTCGTCACCGCTAAACAACATATTCAACAAGGGGTGGTCGTTAGGCTCGCCGCCTGGCTTTCTAATGACCCCCAAACCCCAGCCGTGATTAAACGCAAAGCTCTCATACTGTGGGCTCAATTCCTCCCAATAGCGCCACACGCCATAGTCTTTCATGCGTGCCTGAATATCGTGAAATATAATAATGCCGCCCGGCTTCACCTTGGGATACCAGGTGTCAAAGTCTTCGGTCACAGCCTCATAAGTGTGTAGGCCGTCAATATGCAGCAGATCAATCTCCTCATCCTTAAAATGTTCGGCGGCTTCGTTGAACAGCATGCGCATAAGATAGGTAATGCCACGGTAGCATTGACGGGCGTGATCTCTTACGTCGTTGTAGATTGAGTCGTCGTAGCCGCCGGTATGGTCGTCGCCGGCCCAGGTGTCCACCGCGTAGCAAATGCCGTCGATGTCATTCTCGATCATCGACTGACAGAAGGTAAAGTAAGACATGCCATTGTAGGTGCCCAGCTCAACGACCTTGCCAGGGCGAATGGCTTCCACCAGGTCGTAGCCAAATGGCAGATGGTCTACCCAGGTGCTAAACACCATGCGCTTGGGTTCATATTGGCGCAGCGACGGTGGGAAGTAAATTGACGACATGGTTTAGACCTCGTTGGGTGAGCGGTTAGCCGGTTGATCATCTGCCCAGAGCGGTTTGCCGAGGGTGCTTAGACGATTGAACCGCGTGTTTTCATAGTGTATCGATGCGGCGAGAAATTTCTGCGCATTGTGCGGCACGGCGCCGATTAATATCGGCTCTTTGCGCAGGCTGTGAAAGCCGCCGGGCCACAG
>RCMY010001790.1_pt1 | contig 28768 bp, 25 predicted proteins | sample 2041341 | NCBI WGS metagenome assembly RCMY01 (sample SAMN09708234, study PRJNA481090) | Marine sediment metagenome, whole genome shotgun sequencing project.
CAGAGTTACCAAATGCGATGTAGAAAAATTAATAACCATATGTATTATAATGAGAAACATTTATTTTTAAACGCCTATTATTATGGTCTTTATTATGCCTAAATTTGGGAGTTTAAAAATATGCTACATATAGGTATATTCAATGACTTAGAAGAAATGTCGTGTCGCATTTGATACCTTTGTTGGAATTTACCCATTGACTAACAGGTGATCAATTTTAAACTGCGTCAACAAGCAGCGAAGTTGATCTTGTTTTATCATTAATACAGGTGTTTTATATCAGGAGGTAACAAAAATGAAAAAACTATGGATAACAACGGCACTAGTAACTTGTTATTTTTTCTCTTCAACTGTCGTATTAGCGCAGGAACTGGGTGAATTTTGTTGGAAAGAAACAAATACCTTATGTATCCTCAAGCTGAATGCGACGCAGCACAACAGTTTCTTTTCATTTATTGGCAATGAAATTTGTCCACATGAGTCATTATTGTCTCACGTAAACGGAAGTGGTTTTATCAGTGACAATCAGGTTAATATTGGCCTAAATTTTATCTCTAACGTTATTTTCCTACCTGCTGTTTCAATTACGACTACGTCTGGGCTGTTTGGTACAATTAATCTCCCAGACCTCTCTTTCAGTGGCGTTTCAACTTTTAATGATGCTGAACAAAAGCAAGCAAACTATGTTTCTGCTGTATGTGACTCCTAGCAAAACGGAGTGTTAATCCAGTTACATCATTGTTGCCATAGAGTGTCAAATTTGTTCTCTCTTTTCCAATATAGCCGCTTACGGCCAAAACCAGCCAGTCACTACCTTCAATAAATCTCCGATAATCTGGCCAAATAATATGAGACAGCCAGTATTTTCATGATCTGACTATCGTTTCATTTAGGATGATATGTAGTTAGCAAACCTTATAAAGGGCACCTCTAAAAACACCTAAAAAAGACAACTCAATCCAACTCAGAAAATGGTTTTGCCCAAATTTCGATGTTTTTCTGTTTGAAAACTAGATAAACTAGATATTTCTCAATTCGGTGCGATATTGGGTTGTTCTCCCCTGGTTTTTGCCCTTTTTAAGCGATTTTCGGCGCAGTTACCCTGCTAAAACTGAAGTACTCTTTGCGAATTAGCGTCGCCACACGCTTGATGTTATAAAACGAGGTTGAGTAAGCCTATCTGCACTTTTGCTCTCTCATGACCTATGGTGCGAATAGTAATGCCAACTAGCTCATTTGTCATCGAACCAAATACATGCTCGACCCGAGCGCGTACCCGTGATTTCTTTTTATTGCTGGCTTTTTGCATTTCAGTCAACGGATGATTACGAGTGCCTTTTTCGTGAATGTGGCTTGTATGTTTTGAGACAACTAAACTTTCTTCTTGTGCTTTGCTTCGATAAGCTGAGTCCGCATAAACTTCTGCCCCGCCAATCTCAGGAGGTTGAAGCGCTTCTTCCAAAATCTGACTGTCATGAACTTGCGCTGCAGTCACTTCCCATGCGGTTACCAGTTTGGTGGCCTTGTTCATATTGGCGTGGTCTTTGTAACCTATCAATCAACAGAAAGGCTCTCAATCATTCACAAATGTCTCACTTCCACAACATACTGCACATAAAACAAATTCAAATGATGAGGTTGCAGTTTTGCTATATATTTTTCTGCCAACACCGCATCTAAAACAAACTCAACCTGTATCGGCAACTCACCTGCCAATTCAAAAAAACTTTCATCATGGTGTTGTCCGTGCCTACCATAACCTGCAATAGAACGAAAAACTGAACCGCCTTCAATGCCTATTTTTCTAGCCTCATCTAACAACCACTCATAGAGCAGTTGACCACTATGACGCTGTTTTTCTGTCATATATATTTTTAAACAAACACTTGCCATATCATCTCCATTAATACTACTGATGAAGCCATTTAAAAGTATGCAAACCTGACACTGTCATAATCAAAGAACCGCCGAGATGGGTGAGAATAATGGTAGCACCCCAAAGATATTGACCACGAGCTAACAGCGTAACTGTCTCGATGGAAAAAGTAGAAAAAGTAGTAAGTCCACCCAAGAAACCAGTGATAATGAATAGTCGCCATTCGGGCGATAAGTTAGGGTACTGCAAGAAAAATGCAACGGTATAGCCAATGAGAAAACCGCCAATTAAATTGGCTGACAGCGTACCCAACGGTAATTCAGTATGAGTGGCATTTAGCCACAATCCCAGTCCCCATCGCAACCAAGCACCCATAGCTGCTCCCAAGCCTACAGCGATAAAAGCATAAAATGTCATGGGTTATTGATCATATGTTAATTCACTTTTTTTACTCACGGTGTGGAGAATAATACAGTTTTTCTCGCCCTCACAATGAAATCACTTCATTATCAAGTGAAACGCTAAAAATTATGTTATACACCTTCTTAATGATTCATGATGTCTGTTACAGTTATCCCTTATTAGGGTAATTAATTACGCCATAGGCACAAAAAACATGCCCTTTGAACCCGTTATTCTCTGGACCGATGCACTAATATATATTTTAGTCGTTTTGGTTATAACACTTGCCTGGCATGTTCGACGCAGTGAACACATGCTTGCACCTTGGCGCCGTGTTGGGCATAGCGCAAGTGGGATGTCAGCATTCACACTATTACTATTTTTTGTAATTATTGGGCTGTTAGATTCCGTCCATTTCCGCCCTGCATTAGAAAGCAAAAACAGCAGTGGCGAACAAATTTATAGCGCAGAAGTATTAAGTGTATTCGATGTCATCGCGACACCACTGCGTACTCGCGTAGAAAAAACGTATTCAGCGCCGCTTTCCGCCCATCTTTATGCAAAAGAAACCGTTGAGTTGCCTGATGGTAGACGGGTACGTGAATTTTCACGTTTGGATTTCGGTGGCTCACACCTTGAAGACCCTAAAACACAACGAGTTAGCGACATCACCCAACGAACTACTGCAGGCGTTGGCTACGCCATTTTACTTTGGGTTCTATTGGTAGCTTGGTTAAATATTAACCTAGCACGACACCATAAACTCAGCTTCATGCAATCGCTAAGAAATCTCTGGTGGGGTGAAATGACGTTTCCTTGGCGCTCCATTTTAATCATGCTGGCAATGATGCTATCACTATTCTGTGTCACATTGATGCTAGCATCACATTACCATGTATTTGGTACGGATAAAGTCGGCCAAGACGTTCTCTATCATTCGCTCAAAAGTATCCGAACGGCATTGGTTATTGGCGCATTAACCACGTTGATCATGCTGCCCTTTGCTCTGCTTCTTGGCATCATGGCAGGTTACTTCCGCGGCTGGATTGATGATGTCATTCAATATACCTATACCACGCTAAATTCCATACCTAGTGTACTATTGATAGCTGCCGCTGTTCTCATGATGCAAGTCTATATCGAAACACATCCTGAACTGTTCGAGACCACTGCTGAGCGCGCTGACCTACGTTTATTATTTCTCTGTATCATTCTAGGATTAACCAGCTGGACGGGACTTTGTCGCTTGCTACGCGCTGAGACCTTAAAGTTACGTGAGATGGAATACATCCAGGCTGCACACGCTTTTGGTGTGTCACATTGGCGCATTATCAGCCGCCACATTTTGCCAAATGTCATGCATATCGTATTAATTGCAACGGTCATGGATTTTAGTGGTTTGGTCCTCGCAGAAGCGGTGCTTTCTTATGTCGGCGTGGGCGTAGATCCTTCAATGATTAGCTTTGGCACCATGATTAATGCTGCCCGTCTAGAAATAGCCCGCGAACCGATTGTATGGTGGACACTAATCGCTGCCTTTGGTTTTATGTTCACCTTGGTGTTAAGCGCAAATCTGTTTGCTGATGCGGTGCAAAATGCGTTTGATCCTCGCACAAAAACCTTATCCGAGAAAAACAGCATCTTAAAGCGCAAAAAAAGACACTCTCTAGCCAACAAAGCAAATGAGCCTAAGCTACCGCTCTCATCTGCAGACACCAAAAATACACCGCCTTCATGAGTTCATTACTGGAAATTAAAAATCTTGAAACAATGCTCCATACCGGTGATGAGCCAGTACGTGCTGTCGATGGCCTCACAATAAAAATTCATAAAGGTGAAACATTTGCATTGTTAGGTGAATCTGGCTGCGGTAAATCAATGACTGCGCTTTCAATCATGCGATTACTACCAGACGCAGGAGAGATTGTCGCTGGCTCCATTAAATTGAGAGGTGAAGACTTACTGCTTTTGCCTGAAATGGACATGCGTAATTTACGTGGCAAACGCATTAGCATGATCTTCCAAGAACCCATGCTCAGCTTGAATCCCGTAATGACTGTTGCCGAGCAAATTGGCGAAGTACTACACCGTCATTTTAATATTCATGGGAAAAAAGCCAATGCGCGTATCCTGGAAATTTTAAATCAAGTTGGCATACCCGATGCAGCACAACGCATGCATGAATACCCCTTCCAATTTTCTGGCGGCATGAAACAACGCGTTATGATCGCGATGGCGCTGGCAGGAGAACCCGAGTTACTTATTGCTGACGAACCGACTACTGCACTGGATGTCACCATTCAAGCACAAGTGCTAGACCTCATGCGTAATTTACAACAACGCAGCGGCATGGCCATCTTGTTAATTACACACGACTTAGGTGTGGTTGCAGAGATGGCGCACCGTGTGGCTGTTATGTATGCTGGGGAAATCATTGAATCTGCCACACGCGAAGCATTTTTTAAAACACCATTACATCCCTACTCAAAGAAACTATTTGCGTCATTACCCGGAAAAAATAGTCGAGAACAAGGATTGGCTGTGATCAGTGGTAACGTGCCTTCCCTATCGCAAACATTTACAGGCTGTCGTTTTGCTAACCGTTGTGACGATGCTTGGGATTTATGTCATCAAAAAATTCCTTCATGGAATGACCCGCCGGATAATCATTATGTCAGATGCCATCTTTTCAGCACCGACCAACCATCGAACCAACCTGACACCGTTGCTAAAGAACCCACACCTATTCCAGTCGTTTCAAAAAAAATAATAAATGCAAGCAATGAGTTACTACGTGTCACAGATCTGAAAGTTCACTTTCCCATTCGCAAAGGTTTATTCAAGCGTATCGCTGGTAACGTAATGGCTGTTGATGGCATTTCATTAGCCATCTCTCAAGGTAAAACTACTGCATTAGTAGGCGAATCAGGCTGTGGCAAAACGACTGTGGGCAAAAGTATCTTGCAACTCATTAAACCAACGGCAGGCAGTGTTTTATTTAATGGCCAAGAACTGGTTGGCCTTGAGCGAAAAAAATTACGCGAAAAACGCACAGATTTTCAGATTATTTTCCAAGATCCCTATTCATCCCTCAATCCACGCATGTTGATTGTTGATATAATAAAAGAAGGGATGGATGCTTTAAATAACCATTCTAATGAAGCAGAAATAGATGCCTTGTTAAAACATGTCGGATTGCCGCCTGAAACCAAGCGGCGTTATCCTCATGAATTCTCAGGCGGGCAGAGACAACGCATCGCCATTGCCCGCGCATTGGCTGTTAACCCAAAGCTGCTCATTTGTGATGAACCTACCAGTGCATTGGATGTTTCTGTGCAAGCACAGATCTTGAATTTATTAAAATCACTACAAAATAGTCTGGGTATCGCTTATTTATTTATCACTCATAATCTTTCAGTTGTTGAACACATCGCAGACAATGTCGCCGTAATGTACCTAGGTAGAATTGTTGAACAAGGCAGTGTCGATGACGTACTTCATGACCCTAAACACCCTTATACACAAGCGTTATTATCAGCCGTTCCAACAATTGATGAAAAAGACAAACGAAAAGTTATTCACCTAAAAGGCGATTTGCCATCACCATCTGCGCCGCCGTCAGGTTGTCACTTTCATCCACGCTGCCCACATGTCATGAGCATATGCCGAGAGACCTACCCAGAAATAACGACGGTGAATTCAACGCAAACCGTACAATGCCACCTTTATTCACAGAAACAAGACGCCTAATATCATGACAATTGACAATGAAGTGGTGCGACGCCGTACCTTCGCCATCATTTCTCACCCGGATGCGGGCAAAACAACCTTAACCGAAAAACTGTTGATGTATGCTGGAGCAATTCATATTGCAGGCAGCGTTAAAGCACGAAAATCTAGCCGCCATGCGACTTCTGACTGGATGGAAATTGAAAAACAAAGAGGCATCTCAGTCGCCAGTTCTGTCATGCAAATGGAATATCGTGACTGCGTCATTAATCTCTTGGACACACCCGGTCACCAAGACTTCTCAGAAGATACTTATCGCGTATTAACCGCAGTCGATGCGGCTTTGATGGTAATTGATGCAGCTAATGGTGTAGAAGCACAGACATTACGCTTGCTTGAAGTCTGTCGTGCACGAAACACACCTATTCTAACCTTCATCAACAAAATGGACAGAGAAGTCCGTGATCCCATCACACTGATTGATGAAATTGAACAAACACTGGGCATGTCAGTTGCTCCGTTTACTTGGCCTATTGGCATGGGGCGAAATTTTCATGGGGTATTTGACCTGAACCAAAACTGTATGCGTGTATTTCAGGCGGGTGAAGATCGTGCCGGCAGTGAAGATAAAGTCATCACCGATTTTAACGACCCGGCCATTACCAAACGCTTTGGCACCGATCTTAGCACTGCACAGCAAGAAATTGAGTTGGTTCAAGGTGCTTCTGCCGAATATGATAAAGAAGCGTTTCTTGAAGGGCAACAGACACCGGTATTCTTTGGTTCCGCCATTAACAATTTTGGTGTACGTGAAATTCTTGATGCGTTGGTTGAAATGGCACCCTCCCCCGGCCCGCGAGTTGCCATGCAACGTGAAGTAAAACCTACCGAGAAGAAGTTCACCGGCGTTGTATTCAAGATTCAAGCCAATATGAACCCCGCTCATCGTGACCGCATCGCTTTTGTACGTATTTGCTCAGGTATGTTTAAGCGTGGTATGAACATAAAAGTCGTTCGTAGCGGCAAAGACATTCGTACCAGCACAGTCGTTTCATTTTTGTCGCAACGCCGAGAATTGCTTGAAGAAGCTTATCCCGGCGACATTATCGGCATACCTAACCACGGCACTTTGCAGTTAGGCGACACCTTAACAGAAGGCGAAAACCTTCAATTTACCGGCCTACCCTTCTTTGCACCTGAAATCTTTCAATCCGTTGAAATTGCCGACCCTATGCGCAGCAAGCAACTGAAGTTAGGATTAACACAATTAGGTGAAGAAGGTGCCATTCAAGTATTTAGACCACATATTGGCAACGCGTTGTTATTGGGTGCAGTCGGTGTTTTACAGTTTGAAGTGGTCACACACCGACTAAAACATGAATACGGCGTTGACGCACGCATTGCGCCGGCCAAGTACCAAGTCGCACGTTGGGTAACATCCGATGACTCGCGTGAATTACAGCGCTTTATCAGCGCCAATGCACACCGCATTGCTTATGATGCAGTTGATGCGCCGACATTCCTGGCATCCTACGGCGCGGAACTCAGTGTTGCGGAAGAAAACTGGCCCGCTATCAAGTTTCATAAATTACGCGAACATGCGGGCCTAGTATTTCAAACACACATGAATGGCTAATTTAAAATAAATCATGATATCCTTACAAACACGATATTGTGAAAATAATAAAAAACAACATAATTTAGCAACACGTATTACTAAAAGGAGAAAGTCATGGAACTTAAAGGATCTCAAACCGAAGGGAATTTAAAAGCAGCTTTTGCTGGCGAATCCCAAGCTAATCGTCGCTACCTCTACTTCGCAGCCAAAGCGGATGTAGAAGGTCAAAATGACGTAGCATCTGTATTCCGCTCTACCGCTGAAGGTGAGACAGGCCATGCGCATGGCCACTTGGAACACCTCGAAATCTGCGGCGACCCTGCAACAGGTTTACCATTCGGTGGGACACGCGACAACTTGAAAACAGCTATCGCCGGTGAGACACATGAATATACTGACATGTATCCAGGCATGACCAAAACTGCTCGTAACGAAGGTTTTGATGAAATTGCTGATTGGTTTGAAACACTAGCCAAAGCTGAGCGTTCACACGCGAACCGTTTCCAGAAAGCATTGGACGGCCTAGCCGACTAAATCTAAATTAATTTAGAACAACGGTAATGGGGTTTGCAGATCAGTTGTATTTTCTGTAAACCCCTTTTATTTTTGCAATTTACTTTTCAACACCCTATGACTAAACGTGAAGGTAGCCTAGAAGCACCAAAACGCCTCCCTATTGACTGGAAGAATCCAGATTTCTACGATGAAACCAGTCTTAATAATGAATTAGAACGTGTTTTTGATATCTGTCATGGCTGTCGGCGCTGTGTAAGCCTATGCACCGCATTTCCACGTTTATTTGACCTCATTGATGAAGGACCAACCTTTGAGGTTGATGGTGTAGAAAAAACAAAATTCTGGGAAGTCGTTGACCGCTGCTATCTTTGTGACATGTGCGCCATGACTAAGTGTCCTTATGTCCCGCCACACCCATGGAACGTGGACTTTCCGCACTTAATGTTACGTGCCAAGGCATTTAAATATAAAAAAGTCGGTGCTAATTTTCGCGACAAACTGCTATCCAGCACCGATATGGTGGGCAAATTAGCGACCATCCCCGTGGTGGTACAAGCAGTAAATACCGTAAACAAAACACCAGCCACGCGGAAAGTAATGGACAAATTATTGGGTATCCATGCGGAAAGAGAATTACCTGAGTACGATAGCCAACGCTTCAGAAAAAATGCCAAGCCAAATGATACTTTTCCGGTAAAGAATGGCGCAAAATCAGCCGGAAAAGTAGCGATCTACGCCACCTGCTACATTAATTATAACGAGCCAGGTATTGGCCATGATCTTTTAAGAATTCTAGAATACAACAAAATCCCGGCACGCTTGGTTGAAAAAGAAGCTTGTTGTGGCATGCCAAAATTGGAATTGGGTGACCTGCAAGCTGTTGAAAAACTCAAAAAAGAAAACATCCCGTCACTGGTAAAACTTGTAAAAGAAGGCTACGCTATCCTCACCGCCGTACCTTCTTGCACACTGATGTATAAGCAAGAACTCCCATTGATGTTTCCTGATGACGAGGAAGTTAAAGCCGTGGCTGCTGCCATGTTTGACCCTTTTGAGTACCTGATGCTCAGAAAACAAGATGGATTATTAAATACAGATTTCAAACAATCACTGGGTAATATTTCATACCATATTCCTTGTCATTTGCGTGTGCAAAATATTGGCAAAAAAACCAAAGATGTTTTAGAACTCGTCCCTGAAACTAAGGTCAATTCTATCGAACGCTGTTCCGGTCATGATGGTACTTGGGGTGTTAAAAGTGAATACTTTGCCGACTCCATGAAAATTGGCAAGCCAGTTTTCAAACAAATGGCGAAGAATGAGCCGGATTACATCAGTTCGGATTGTGCGATTGCCGCACGCCATATCGAACAAGGGATGGAAGAGAGTAAAGCGCAAAAACTACACCCTTTGACGCTGATCCGTATGGCCTATGGCGATCAAGCAACGCAACCTAAACTGATTGACACAACTGCAACTCAAACAGCAACAGATGCCACAAAGGAAAAACAAATGACGACAATAACCCGCGACAGCCTATTGACTTTAGAAGCTTACGCCAAAATTCGCCAAGAATTTCGTGCCCAAGTCATGGCGCACAAAAAGAATCGCAGAATTAACCTGGGTGACCATATCACGCTCATTTTTGAGGACGAACTCACCATGCGTTATCAGGTTCAGGAAATGTTACGCATTGAAAAGCTTTATGAGGAACAAGATATCATTCAAGAACTGGAAGCTTACACACCACTCATTCCAGATGGAAACAACTGGAAAGCTACCATGATGATTGAATATGCCGACCCCGTTGAACGCGCCGAGAAACTAGCAACATTGGTAGGCATAGAGCAGAAAGTTAGCATGACAGTCGCTGGCCATACACCGGTTTTTCCCATTGCTGATGAAGATCTGCAACGAGACACCGAAGAAAAAACCTCTGCCGTCCATTTCTTACGTTTTGAACTAACACAACCCATGATTCAAGCACTACAACAAGGTGCTGCGTTAAGCGCAAGTATTGACCATCCAAACTATCAAGTCACTATTGATACCGTTGATGCAGCGACACGTGAATCATTGCTCAACGATTTAAAATAACCATGAAAAAATGGCTACTCATATTTTGCGCCTTGTCTGTCACAGGCTGTGCTGGTAATGAAATCTTCAAAGATGGATTTGACAACGAGAAAACTTGGCTTGAACTAGAAGCACAGTTACCAGACTATCCCAAACGAGAAAATTTCCTCGAATATGATTCCGGCCCTAATTCCAGCTACAAATATTATGTTGACGAAAAGTCTATTCAAGTCGGAGACGATGGTGTCATTCGCTTCAGCCTAATTGTCGAATCAACAGATGGCGCCATGAACGCCAGCTTCGAAGGCATACGCTGCCAAACTACTGAGCGCAAACGCTATGCCCTCGGCCAAAACAACGGCACTTGGATTGAGTCCCACGTAGACGACTGGCAATTGATGGAGAATATCAGCCAATTTCATCCCCATCGCGAACTTGCCACCTACTATTTCTGTCCCTTCAGAGGCATCGTAGGCAGTGAACAAGAAGCTATTCGTGCTTTAAAAGCGGGCATGCATCCGAGGGTTCGTTCGTTGCGGAATTAGTGGGCAATAAGAATAAAGAAGTTTTGAAGAGGCCTTATGGCTCCATCTTCCTCTCAAGTATTGGAATGCGTAATTAAATATTAGTCTGCCTAGAATCTAACAAGCTTCATTATGGATCTATTTTATTATGGAAGATGCAGAGTCATTTAACCATTATTTTGCTCGCAACTTTGAACAACGCGCAATTGTACGTGCAAGTGAACAAAAACAGGAAATTAGCGATAACTGTATTTCTAAATCTGAGAATCATGGACTATCAGAAGAATCTTTATATCTAAATAATCATTTCCATGAACGACTTGAAAGTGTCAGGGTTGACCATCTGAGTAAATCCACAATTTTGTGCGTACCCATCCCCGACAATGGAAGTATCCCCAAAATTTTAAACGATGTATTTAATATTGAAGCGGTATCACAATTGATTGGTAATGCACTGGGTACGGGCGAAAGAGATATGCCTGATATTGACGTTCCTATTGATACGGATCATGCATTTTTTGAAACAGAAATTCCTGAGACCGATGAAGTTGGTGAAGATAACAAACAGGAAATTAGAGCAACAGGGGTTCTAAAATTCTTTGATTTAGTACCAGATTGGTTGACCGATCAACTTGACGCATCCATTATACCCTTTGAAGATAGATGGCTCGCGACACTTGATGTGCATTTGAAAAATACAGGACATATCATCGTTAGTTCTGCCCCGTTAGGCATGATATTAGACGCTAATACCAACAGAAGAATTATCGTTACATCCTTTATGAAAGGCATTGTTAACACTAATGACGGCGTTCCTCATCCAATGGAGGTCGAATTAGATTACGATCCAATGTTAGGCGCGCTAGACGATGAAATAGACATTCCTGGTGAAGGCCAAAAAACAATAATTGCAATTAACGAAATTTATGATTCCGGCGATTCTGTAGATGATCAAGTCAATACACTGAGAAACGCAGGCAAGGAACAAGAAAACTTCATGGACGCTGTTGTGGCAGAAATCATTCCTGATAATCACGATGAAAATGACACAGTCCATGAAGCCGTTAAGGATGACGAATTACTTGAGGTCGAATTATCTCTTTCCGGTCATCGAAAGGATGAGATCGAACTCATATTAGAACAACAGGTGGTTGTCTACGTTGACCCAAAACATCTAGAATTCGCCAAAGCACAACTCACTGAAGATTTGGTTTTTCTTACCGCCGACACCTATCTATCATTCGGTCTGTATAATCCAGGAGCGCCGCCAGAAGGCCATGAAAACATTGACAAAAACGATTATCTTCAGCTCTATATAAACATAAATGAAGGCGCTGGAAAACCCCTAGAAGACGCAATTATTTTACATGGTGGCCCACTTTTGAAACTTACCAAATTAAGGCTTCCTATCCATTTACCGAGGCGCAAACCGCAACACCGCAATGAATGACAATTCTGCACCTGATACAAGCTTAACTGTATTACGCAAGACTGAGAAAACACCATCAATTTTACCGAACCAACTTGAAACAGAAATAAGAAATACTGACTCGATTTATATTCAAGTTCCTTTTGGCTGAGATAAATGCTTTACTACTGCTACAAGTGTTAGCCCATTTTATCCTCCGTTTTATGAATCAATTCTACAGACATTAGACTTCATGAAAATAAGCCAAAAACTGATCAAACCCAGCGATGCCTCTGCATGGGCCTCATGCATTCGCCGTGTATGGCTAGACAAACACCAAGTCGGTCAAGTTAACATTGAAATCAGTGATTTTGACCAACTTTTGCGCGATAGCGGACTTGAACATGAAACAGCTGTTTTAGCGAAGCTACAACAACAATATGATGTATACAAGGCTCATTCGATTGAGCACACGCGCGAACTCATGCAACAAAACGTGCCGGTGATTTATCAAGGCCGATTGTTGAATGAGCTGCAAGGCTTAATTGGCTACCCCGATTTTCTCATCCTTCATGAAAGCGGTGGCTACCAAGCAGCTGATGCCAAACTTTCGCATAGTGCCAACAAGAAAGGCATACAGATACAACTGGGACTCTATCGTCGAATCCTGAACAATCAACTACCCGCTCTGGTATTTTTAGGTGATGGTAATATTGCCACATTAAGCGATGAAGTTGAGCCACTTGTCGACAAATTCATTACTGCTATGCAAGTATTACTTGCCATGGACGTACAACCCACCGTGCGTTACAGCCACAGCAAATGCCGTATCTGCCCCTATTTTGAACAATGTACGCCTGAATTTGAAGCCAATGAAGATATTTCCCTAATTTATGGCATCCATGGCAACTCAGCAAATCATCTTGCAACAGCGGGACTCTCAACCATCACGCAACTCGCAAACAGCTGTGTCGAAGCCATTCCAGACGTACCTCACCTCAAGGGCCACAAAAAGAAACACCATGCTATTTTGCAAGCAAAAGCTTATCAGACTGGCGAAATCTATCAGCTTAACGACATCACCTTACCCGAAGGCATGTGGATACATTTTGATATTGAAGACAACCCACTCACACCAACGCGCGAAAGACATGTCTACTTATGGGGACTACTTACTGCGCCCTATTCATATGATGACTTTGACTATATATGGACGGATAACGAGACACGAGATTATCAAGGTTGGATTAATTTCCTGGAAAAAATTAGCAGCTACCGCGCACAATACGCTACGCTTGTGCTCGCCCATTATTCCAACCATGAAAGAACCACCATCAGAAAGTATGCTGAACGCTATGCTATGAAAGACCACGCTACTGTCTTATGGTTACTGGGTAATGACAGCCCATTATTTGACATGCAAAAACCTGTCGTAAATAACTTGATCTTGCCACTACAAGGCTATGGTTTAAAAGACATCTGCAAACACAAAGATTTAGTGAATTTTCAGTGGCAAGATGAAGATTCTGGTTCACAGTGGTCAGTCGTACAGTTCAGCCGTTTTCTGGCCACAACAGATCCACACGAAAAATTAAAGCTAAAAAATGAAATACTCGATTATAACCGTGACGATGTGATGGCAACACGACGACTAGAAGAATGGTTAAGAAGCATTAATTCTTCAAAAATTAGAACAATAAAAGAAATGAACTAAGAGTCTTAAAAATATTCCTTAGCTATTTCCTGTTAATGGTTTAACTGTCAATCAGCTCCGGTTTAGGACTCTTTTTATCAGCATCACCCAACAACAACTCACCCTCAGGCTTTACATCAAACCAACGGTATAATGTCGGCAATACAACCAAAGTTAAAAGTGTCGAGGTGATCAGTCCACCAATCACCACAATAGCCAATGGTCGTTGCACTTCAGAACCAGGTCCCGTTGCGAACAAGAAAGGCACTAATCCAAACATAGCCACAGTGGCCGTCATTAGCACGGGTCGAAAACGCTGTTCGCACCCACGAATAACAGATTCAGCGACGCTAACACCTTTATCACGCTGTTCTCGAATGTAGGACATCAGCACCACACCATTCAGTACCGCAATACCCCATAATGCGATAAAACCAACTGAAGCAGGAACGGATAAATATTCTCCTGTCACAAACAAACCCATGACGCCACCAATGGAAGCGAAAGGAAGTACCAAAATAATCAGGCTCGCCAACTTGAGTGATTTAAACAGCAAGAATAACAAAAAGAAAATAGCTGCAATGGTGATAGGAACAATGACCGACAATGTACCCATGGCACGTTCCATATTTTCAAACTGTCCGCCCCATTCAAAATAATATCCTGTCGGCAAAGTGATTTCTTGCGCGACACGTTCTTGAATCTCTTCAACGAAGCCACCCAGATCACGTTCATGCACATTAGCACCCACCACCACACGGCGTTTGGCGAATTCACGTGAGACTTGCGCAGGGCCATCAACCACTTTGATTTCTGCAACCGCATGTAATGGAATCAATGCGCCGCCTGATGCATCGCCATTTTCTGGTGTTGATGTACTGCCGGAAGGGCGTAACAAAAGTCCACGAATAGAATCAATTTGGTCACGGTATTCTGGCGGAAAACGTAAGATGAGCGGAAATCGGCGCTCTCCTTCAAAGATGTTAGTAATGGCTTTTCCACCAATGGCTGTTTCAATCAATTCATTGACATCGGCGACATTAAGGCCATGTCGAGCAATTGCATCGCGATCAATATCAATGGTTAGGGACTGTTGTCCTGACAAACGCTCAATACGAATATCACGCGCCCCATCAATGGTTCTCAAAATACGCGCCACTTGCTCAGACAGCTCACGCAGCTCATCTAGATCATCACCAAAAATCTTAACTGCAATTTGTGAGCGTACACCGGTAACCATTTCATCGACACGCTGCTGAATCGGTTGCGACAATACGATACTCGCACCGGGCAATATCGACAATGCTTTACGAATATCTTCGTCTACTTCATCTTGTGTTCGTCCAGAATCAGGATCAATGCCAATAATCGGGTCAGATTCATTTGGTCCAGCTGGGTCAGCCGGTGATTCGCCACGACCTACTTTTGACACTACGCTTGCCACGCCAGGTATAGCGGCAACCAATTTCATGGCTTCCATTTCCATCTTAATGGATTCTTCCAACGAAATAGAAGGCACGCGGATAATCACTGGCGTCAACGCCCCTTCTTTTAGCGTCGGTATAAACGACTTACCCAAGAAAGGAAATAATGCAAATGACGTTCCCAACAAGGCGACGGCTACCAAGATGGTAATTTTCTCTCTGGCTAACGCATAATCCAGCAAGCGGCGGTAATGACGCTTTAGATAAGCAATAATACGGGTATCTTTGGCCTCCCCACCACCACCTTTAAGAATATAAGCACATAACACGGGCGACAACGTTAATGAAACGACTAACGACACAGCCAGCGCGATCGCAATGGTATAAGCCAGTGGGCTAAACGTCTTACCTTCCATACCTTCCAATGTCATCAATGGTAAGAAGACAAGAATAATAATAGAAATACCAAAAATAACCGGCACACCCACTTCTGAGACCGCATCAACTATAGTGAGGAACTTGGCTTTCATAGTGTCTGCACAATGTCCTAGGCGATGATGGACGTTCTCCACCACCACCACGGTCGAATCAACCATGAGACCAATGGCAACGGCCAGCCCTCCCAATGACATCAAGTTCGCAGAAATACCCTGATTATTCATAATCATGAAAGTAATCAATGGCGTAATGATCAGCGTTGCCACCACAATCAGGCTAGAACGTACATCTCCCAAGAACACAAACAAGATGATAATGACCAGTATGATGCCTTCAATCAATACGGTGGTAACTGTCCATATTGCCGCATCGACCAAGTCTGTGCGATCATAAAAAGGTACAATCTGCAGGCCATTTGGCAGCAAACCCTGCTCATTGATCTCATCAACACGTGTTTTTATCCGCGTGACAATTTCTTTGGCGTTACCTCCACGCAGCATCATCACGATACCTGCTGCCGATTCTGTATACCCCCCCTTGATAGCTGCACCTTGACGCACTGCCGCGCCAATTTTGACTTCACCCACATCACGCACAAATACAGGAACGCCACCGACTTCCTTGAGTACAATGTTTTCGATATCTTCTATTGTCTGGATTAAACCAACACCACGAATCAAATATTGCTCAGATTGCAATGCCAACACATTCCCGCTGGCATTGGCATTATTACTGGCAATGGATTTATCTACTTGCGATAAAGTCAAATCGTAATGACGCATACGCTCTGGATTAACCAACACATGGTATTGCTTAGCATGACCGCCAATAGAATTGATTTCTGCCACACCTGGCACTGAACGCAACATCGGTCGTACGACCCAATCTTGGATGGTGCGCCGTTCAGTTAATTCTTCTATCGATAGTTCACGTTCTCCATCATCTGGATGATCCAATGTGTATTGATACACTTCACCCAAACCAGTGGACACCGGGCCAAGCTCTGGGATCACATTATCCGGCATGTTATTACTAACACTGATCAGGCGCTCCATGACAATCTGGCGTGCAAAATAGACATCCGTTTCGTCGGTAAACACCAAGGTGATAACGGATAGCCCACTCTTATTCAACGAACGCATCTCGACCAAGCCAGGTATACCGGTCATCGAAATTTCCAAGGGGACGGTAACTAACCGCTCGATTTCTTCGGGGCTACGGCCTAATGCTCTTGTCGCCACAATCACTTGAACGTTTGTTACATCAGGAAAAGCATCAACCGATAAATTCGTTGTGGCGCGTAGACCAATGCCAATCAGTATCAAAGAGATAACCACCACGATCAACCGCTGATTGATCATTGCACGTACGATTGAAGCTAGCATAGCTTATTCCAATTCAGCGAGCTTACGCTCGTTCTCTAGATGAAAAGCGCCGTCGATGACAATCATTTGCCCGGCGCTGACCCCTTCTAATACAGGACGTACTTTTTCAATCACATGTCCCAGTTTAACGGGTATACGTTGGAATTGAGTATCACTCTCTGCAATAAAAACATAATCTTGGTTAGCTTCTCTCACGACGGCAGTTTTTGGCACAACAAGGAGTTCTCGTGGGCTTTCTTTAATAATCATACTGGCAAGCATTGAAGGCTTCAATTTACGTTCCGGATTTTTCACCACGGTTCTAACTGTCACTGTTCGCGTCAATGGGTTCACCGTATCCGAGACAAAAACAATGCGTCCGTCAAGTGTAACATTGCCCAATGCTGGCACATGAATGGCAACGTGCTGTCCTTCCATCACATTCCGTGCATTATGCTCAGGCACATCGCCCTCTGCCCATACGGTCGATAAATCGGCTACTTTAAATAATCGATCAGAAGGTTGTACAACTTGACCGGCTAACACATTACGCTCAATCACCGTGCCACTTTTTGATACCGTAATCGCAACGGATGGCAATATGCTGCCGCGTTTAACAAGTTCATTGACCGCACTATCGAGAACACCCAATAAACGCAGTTGATCTTTTGCCGCACTTAATTCAGCACGCGAGATTTGTAATTCAGCTTCGCGTCGTTGTAATTCTGCTCGTCCAATGACATCTGCCTCCAATAAAAGCTGAGCACGTTCAGCAGCACGTGCATCCAATTGTGTGTTTGAATGCGCACGTAAGTAATCTAACTGCGCTTTGGTGAGTTCTGGACTGGAGATACTAGCGAGTACCGCACCTGCATTCACATCATCACCTAGTTGCGCATTAACTTCAATAATACGCCCCGTAACATTAGCACCCACGCGGATTAGTTTTTGCTCATCCACCTTGATCTGACTTGGCACTTGCAATTTTGCTGCAAGTTGCACCAACTCTAGCTGGCCAATCTTTACTCGCTTGGCCATTTCAGGGTCAAGCGTAATCTGATTCATATCTACCGTATCCATTAACCCTGTTTGTTCAGCTGAATCTGCCTGCTCTTCACTGCCACACCCCACCAAGCTCAGTGTGGACAGCAAAATCATGCCAGACATTAAAAATTTTAATTTCATTCGAGGATTTTCTCCTTGGGATATTGGGCGCGCAGTCGATCTATTTCGGTCGCTGCAGATTGCAATTCAAACCGTGCTTGCAAAAAATCTGACAAAACACCACGCAACACACGGTGGGTATCAAGCACTTCCATGAAGCTACGCTCACCTAATCGGTAAGCTGTTTGTGCAATATTCAGTGCTAACTCCGCTTCGGTAACAATGCCACTTTCGTACATTTCTACTCGACGTTGTGCTATTTGCTTAGCTTGCCAAGCAGACTCAAGTTGTTGGCCGATTTCAAAGCGACGATAATCGAGCGTCTCTCGCACACGGGCTGAGTCAAAAATTGCGCCGTCAATCTCACCGCGTCGACGATAAAATATGGGGATTTCAACATTGACACCCGCCATATTTGAGGAAAACTGGGCATCTTGGTAATTACCAAATAAAATATTAAGAGAAGGCAATACACTTGCACGCGCCTGATCAATTTGTAAGCGCGCACGGTTTTGCTCTGCTTCTAAACGAATAATCTCTGGATTAATATTGGGCACTTGTTCACGCAATATATCTAACGATGGAAAAACCGCTGGATCACTCAACGACGCATTAATCTCAAAATCCTTAGGCAATGCTCCGGCAGTCAATTGTATCAACGCAACACGCGCACGTTCTGCGTTAAGATGCGCGGCTTCCATACGACTGGCGGCAGTGAGCACCTCAGTTTCAGCACGGATTAGCTCGAAACGTGCAGATTCGCCAACATCAACACTCACTTGAATACGCCGCCGAATCTCTTCCATCAGGTCATGAACACTGGTTTCCATATGTGCCTGCTCTTGACGTAATAACAGCTCATAAGCACTGACACGTAATAGAGCAGCTAAATTTGCGCGGACTTGATCCAGATTAGCTTGATTAGCCTCAACGCCCGCTTCAGCAGAACCAATACGCGCAGATCGTAAGAAAGGATTTTCGATGGGCTGACTGACGACTACTTCACGTTGATTGTTCGATGGCCCTGTCACCGCCGACGGCAATCGATTATTTTGCGGTCCCATCATGAAAGTAACTTCCGGATTTCGAAACGCAGAAGCACTCACCACATTGGCTTCAGCAATGCTAACTTGTGATCGTGCCGCCTGAACCAAACCGTTAGCTTGTAAACCAAGCTGCTGTATTTCCTCTATTGTTTGTCTGGTTGGTTCTTTGGCTGATATCAATGAAGCGGGTGACACAAGGATCAGACTGAGCAATAAATACCATAAGGGAGACGTACGCATGCGGCCTTTACTTTTATTACGAGAATTTTCGGTGGAATCAATATAGAGCATTGAAGCGTATGATATAGGAATATCAGATTTCATCAATGTTAAATTGAGCAGCGTATCTGATCTAATTCTACTATGCCTCTCTATAAAGCCATTCTATTATCATGAGAGGCCTTCGACTTACATACAACTTATCCAATTATATTCTGTTGAAAATACAAGCACATCGACACAAACCTGGTAGATTCAGCTTACTGAGCATCACTTATTAGTTTCTTATCACCAAGAATTTTCAAACACTTTAGAATTCTAGAATAACCACATGCTAGGTCAAGGCAAGAATACGCAGGAAATATTATGGGCACCCCTAAAAATCCAGATTTCATTCCAATTGCTGTGTTGTGGGAAAAATTTCTTGTTTACATATCAATCATATGCTGCGCTGAAAAATTTTCCCCACGCCTTGCATTTGGGCGAACTCTAAATTTTTAGAGGCGCCTTTATTTTACTACTCTGCTTTTATCTCAAGAACAACTGTCACTTGATCATTTAAGAACTCTTTTGCGATATAACCAATAGCATCTGGATTTCTCTCCACAATCTCAAGCATTTGCAAATGATCAACAACCTCTTTGGGTGGAGATGCACGACCGGTAAATATTAGCCTTGCCCAATAGGCATTAATCGCAGCTACTGACTTCTGAGTATTCGGTAGTAGAAATCCGAACGGACAGTAGAACTGCCGGGTTGGTCGTATCGCTGTAATTTTTGCCCGTTTGGAAAATGTGATGTTCGTCTCATATATAAATCAATTACTTGACGTTATGTTAGTTCTGTAACCTGATTAGCGGAATTTACAATTAAAACAATTTCCGCCATACCTTTGCCAGTCAAAAGCAATAAAACCAAAAGAATAATAATTTGATATCGCATCATTAAAATACGAAGTTCAAATTAAGACTGAAAATATTTAGTGTTGTAATATGATCGATCAAGCGGTTCCCGCGAAATTAATAAACCACCGCCATTCTTTCTTACTCAGGTATGATCCCATTGTGCTTTTAGCACCATTTTGGATGTAAATCCCAGCGCATACCAAGTGAGACTGTATTTTGATCAACATGAACCACATTCATTGAATTCTGCGTCATCACCTGTAATTGATTTAATGCCGGATCTGCTAGTTGTGGTGAGACACGCTCTGGTTTGTCAAGCGATTTGGCATAGGCACCAATAGTATAAAACGTGATCGGTCCGACCCGACGACCAACATTGCCATATCGAGCGGGATATGTAAACTCCTTGCGATAATCAATATTCTCTTTGCCCGCATAAGTGACGCCTAATGTCCCAAACCCACTGACACACGTATTCGATTATTTTGGATATCAGATGCGTAGGCATTTTGGCCGAAAAAAATAGCGCAGGATAAGCAAGAAATAACAGTATGTATAATCGCATGGTTTAAAATAGCATGGTGCGTACGAGACTGTAATTGAGAGAAAAGAGCCGTATTATATTTTATTTGATGAATGCGAAGAAATTAAGGAAGCACCGATTAATTCTGGGCCAAATGGATGACGAGATAAGATCTTTCAAGGTTTGAGGCGAAAATCTTTGTAATTGCCAGGCTATTACAAAGATTTGCAACAACATTAGACTTAAACATACTGCCCAGCCGCATGACCGGATGACCATGCCCACTGAAAATTAAAACCGCCTAAATGACCGGTAACATCAACGACTTCACCTATAAAATAGAGACCGGACACTTGTTTCACTTGCATTGTTTTAGAAGACAACTGGTTTGTATCTACCCCACCTAGCGTCACTTCTGCCTTTTTGTAACCCACCGTGCCACTGGGAATGATTTGCCAATCGGCTAATTTTTGCGATAATTGTTGCAACTCATTGTCATTGTATTGCTTCATGGGTTTAATCGCGTTCGTGGGTAATGAATTAACCCAGGCTTGTATGAAACGTTTGGGTAAATATTCAATGAGTAAACTGGATAATAATTGCGCGCTACGACGGTGTTCTGAAAGCAAACTAAGCACATCATGCTGCGGCAGCAAGTTGATGTGGATGGGTTCATTAGGTCGCCAATATGAGGATATTTGTAAAATGGCTGGACCGCTTAAGCCACGATGGGTGAATAAGATGTTTTCATGGAAAGAGGCGCCATTGCAGCTCACAACAGCATTAATAGCTACCCCTGAAATGTTTACAAATGCGATAAAGTCTTGCGGCGCAAAAATAAGGCCCACTAAAGCAGGACGCAGCGGTGTAACAGTCAACCCAAACTGTTCAGCAATCTGGTAGCCTAAGGAACTGGCGCCAATTTGTGGAATGGATAGACCACCAGTTGCGATGACAAGTGATTGGGACATGACAGTGTTGCGGTCAGTTTTAATGACAAACTGCTTTTCGGCTTCATCGTTGATGCAAACATGGCTGACGCTTTCAACTTTTGTGGGCATTTGCCATGCCACTTCTGCCGCATCACACTCTTCGCGCAACATTTTGATGATTTGCTGAGCACTGTCATCACAAAATAACTGGCCTAGCTTTTTCTCGTGATAGCGTATACCGTGCTTTTCTATTAACGCAATAAAACCTTGCGGTGTAAAACGTGCCAGTGCCGAGCGACAAAAATGCGGGTTACCAGAAAAAAAGTTCTCAGTTTTTGTGTGAAGATTGGTGAAATTACAACGTCCACCACCTGAAATACGGATTTTTTCGGCGAGTTTTGTGGCATGATCAATCAATAAAACCGAACGCCCACGCTTTCCTGCCTCGATAGCACACATCATACCCGCAGCACCCGCGCCGATTATCACTACATCTTTCGTCAATTTCATTGCAGGGTGTAGTGTGGTCGTTAATCACCAATAAACACGTTAATTTGTTAGCATCTCATACCGTGCAAAAGCCATCATGATAATAAATAGTAAAATCGAGAATCCAACCCGATAACTGAGTGATTTTGCCATGCGAGAAGTTTGACCCTTGTCCTTAATCATGTAATACAGCGCAGAACCAAGGCTATAAATTATTAAAAGCAGTAGTATGCCAGCGATAATGTTCAATGATTTATTCCTACTAAAAATTAAATTTTGCGAAGTTTATTAAATCTCCGATTCTTTGTCTAATTATACTGATAATCCTATTCTTATTTTCTAAAAACAACTAAAGCGAACACTAATGCAAGTGTCATCAAATAAAACGCCTAGTTCCAACCAATTACCGCCAGCCATTGCCATCATGGGGCCAACTGCCAGTGGCAAGAGCAGAATCGCGATGGAAGTGGCTAAACATTATCCAGTTGAAATTATCAGCGTTGATTCAGCGCAGGTTTACCGCCATATGGATATTGGCACAGCTAAACCTGATGCGGTCACATTAACCTCCGTGCCACACCATTTAATTGACCTGATTGACCCGACTGAACGCTATTCAGCCGCGCAATTTCGTAATGATGCGTTGGGCGCCATGCACCAAATCACCGAACGTGGGAAAATACCACTACTCATTGGTGGCACAATGCTCTATTACCGCGCATTATTCGATGGACTCTCAGCACTGCCTGCGGCAGATGAAACTGTACGTATGCGGATAAACGAAGAAGCTAAAAACCTCGGTTGGTCAGCCATGCATATGAAGCTAAACATAATCGACCCGATCACCGCTGCACGCCTACAACCTACCGACAGCCAACGAATTCAACGTGCATTGGAAGTCTGCTACCTCGCCAATAAGCCCATGTCGACATTACTCGACCAACCCAACAACGCTGACTTCCCTTTCCAAACCACCCATATTGCGCTCATCCCCGGTGACCGGAAAGCGTTACACCAACGCATTGCAAATCGTTTCGACGCCATGCTCAATGCGGGATTGATAACCGAGGTTCAATCTATCCATGAGCAATTTAATGTCAACGCCGACACCCCCGCTATGCGCTGTGTCGGTTACCGTCAGGTTCTGATGTTTTTAAATAATGAAATTAAACAGCCAGAAATGCGCGAAATGGGCATTGCCGCCACGCGCCAATTAGCAAAGCGCCAACTGACTTGGCTACGCGGCATGAAAAATAATGAGGTGAATGAATTTGATTGTTTGGTCGATGATTTGGTTATGCAAGTGTTAGCCTTTCTAAAGTCTCACCATCAACTCAACATTTAACACACGGTTGTCATTCGTCATTCACCACATGTTACGATTTATACTCTTCATGTTCAAGAATACCTCAATTAGAGTGTTTTATGCATGGTGCATGGATAGACGAAAAACCGTCACAATGGTCATTCTATTGAAAGGCTTGGCAGCAACGCCATGCGCTATGAGAGAGGCGCTATGAATGGGGTTACTTGAATATGAAGCGTATAATTAACACACAAGATAAACCATCACAAGTATCTATCTATGTCACGTATCAATTCAACCAGTCCACTGCTGCGCATTTTCCGCTGCACTCATTTGATACTCCATGTTATTTCAGGACTCATTCAATCGTTGGTTTACCCTTATTTTTCCCAGTCGACACAACGACGCATGATGAAAAGATGGGCAAATGGGTTACTCGAAACACTTAATATTAAACTCCACTGTAGTGGCAAGATACCAACGGCTGAAGACCAGCGCGTCATGTTTGCAGCGAATCATATCTCGTGGTTGGATGTTTGTATATTGATGGCTGCATGTCCCACGCGTTTTGTAGCAAAAGCTGAGATTAAGAACTGGCCCGTGCTGGGCTTTTTAAGCAAAAATACAGGCACCCTATTTATTGAACGCACAAAACGCAGTGATACCTTACGCATTAGTAAAGATATCAGTGAAGCAATGTCAAAAGGTGATCGCGTAACCGTGTTCCCAGAAGGTACAACGTCTGATGGCACTATTCTTAATCATTTCCATGCATCGTTATTGCAATCTGCATTAACATCGGATACGCAGTTGTATCCTGTGGCCATTTGTTATCGGGATGTTGACGGGAAGAACAGCCGAGAAGCTGCTTATATCGACTCTTCTCTCGCAATCTCACTTCAAAAAATACTAAGTCAGCCACAAATTGATGCCGAATTAACCTTTCTTGACCCCGTCGACACCACCGGAAAAAACCGCCGTGAATTAGCACGCTTGTCTGAGCACGCCATTGCCGGCACGTTATCAATTACTGTCGCGCACAAGGAACTTGGAAAATTTTCCGGTCGCTCAGCCGAATAGCCGTCAGACTCCCTCCCCACAGACAACCTGTATCCAGAGCAATTAAATTATCTCTCACCTTCAAACCCAACGCCGACCAGTGGCCACATACAATGATTGCATGTTCACTGGCACGATTTGGCACGTCAAACCATGGCATATACCCCGCTGGAACATGCGTTTCCTTACCCTTATAGGTAAAATCAATATGCCCGTCGGATGTGCACACGCGCATCCGTGTCATGGCATTAACAATCAAGCGTAGACGTTCGTGGCTAGCCAGACCATCATCCCAATAATTGGGTTTGTTACCGTACAAACTGGCAAAAACTTCATGAAAATTCTCTTGCCGTAGCGCAACTTCAACTTCGTTGGCTAACTGCCGTGCTTGCTTGACCGTCCATGCGGGTAACAAACCCGCATGGATCATGACGAAATTACCTTCGATATGTAGAAGCGGTTGGTGTCGCAACCAATGCAGCAGCTCATCACGGTCAGGCGCATTCAGAATAGCCTGCAAGGTGTCCCCAGCAGTCATTTTAGCGAACCCCTCGGCAACCATCAACAGATGCAAATCATGATTGCCCAGCACTATTTTTGTTGTATCACCGGCTTGCTTGAGAAAACGCAGTAACGCGAGAGAATCTGGCCCACGATTAACGATATCCCCCACCAACCATAATTGGTCACTAGAGGGATCAAACTGAACAAGGTCAAGTAGTTGCCGGAAGGATTGATAGCAACCTTGTAAATCGCCAATCGCATAAATGGACATATTGCCTCAGCGCCTATAAAAGCAATGCCCGCTTAGCGTAATCCGAGTACATCCTGCATATCAAATAACCCATTCGGCTTATCTATCAGGTAACGCACCGCACGTAATGCACCCATAGCAAAGGTCATACGGCTAGTGGCTTTGTGTGAGATCTCAATACGTTCACCCGTACCAGCAAACATAGCCATATGTTCACCAACAATATCACCCGCACGAATGGTAGAAAAACCAATAGTTTCTGATTTTCGCTCACCAGTCACCCCTTCACGCCCATATATCGCTACTTTTTCTAAGTCTCTATCCAGTGCATCGGCAATTACTTCACCCATACGCAACGCTGTACCCGAAGGAGCATCAATCTTATGGCGGTGATGCGACTCGATAATTTCGATGTCATAACCTTCGTTCAATACCTTGGCAGCCACTTCCAACAATTTAAACGTGACATTCACACCGACACTCATATTCGGTGCAAAGACAATGGCAACATCTTCTGATGCGGCCTTGAGCATGACTTTTTCTTCTGCAGAAAAGCCTGTTGTTCCAATCACCATTTTCACTCCAGCTGCGCGACACACTTCAAGATGGGCAAGTGTTGCTTCAGGGCGAGTGAAATCAATCAAGATATTACTTGCAAGTAAAGCCGCAGTAAAATCACTCACCACCGTCACTCCCGTAATTGTGCCAATTAGCTCACCAGCGTCTTTATCAACATAAGGACTTCCCGCACGTTCAAGTGCAACAGAAAGTTGCATATCTGGCGCTTGTGTCACAACCTCCAGTAGCGCACGGCCCATACGACCTGCACTTCCCGCAATCGCAATGTTTAAAGTTGTCATTTTATTCCTGTATAACTATTCATAAGAAAATCTACTCAGCATCTGCATCAACCGCCGAATAATTCTCAATATATGTTAATCTGTCTTCCTCAAAGAAGATGGTTAACTTTTGTTTATCAACCAGCTTGCCTTTATCATGGAGAATATAAAAATAATCCCAGCGATTATCTCGAAATGCGTCTACAATCAATGGAGTGCCCATCACAAAGCGCACTTGCGCTTTAGTCATATCAGGCTTGAGTTTATCCAGCATTTCTTGTGTAACGACGTTACCCTGCTGTATCTCAATACGATAAAGCATTGATGGCATAAGTGAACATCCTGAGAGCATTAACGAAGCAAGTAACGATAGTATGATGACGCGCATATTATAGACGGCAAGTATTTCCAAAGCAGAGTTAGCACTATATGATACAGCAAGATCCTTTAAAATTTTATAGCCGAACAAAACTATGGGTAACTCAGACAACTTGAAAAACATCAGTCTCAAGACCATTGGTTTAAAAACCACCCTACCACGACTAAAAATTCTAAATCTGTTTGAAAATAGCAAAATACGCCACTTATCTGCAGAAGATGTTTACAAAATTCTTATCAACGAAGGCGAAGACATTGGACTAGCGACCGTATACCGTGTCTTAACTCAGTTTGAACAAGCTGGATTACTAGAGCGCCAACACTTTGAAGGCGGAAAAGCCGTGTTTGAGTTAAAAAGTGACGGCCATCATGATCACTTGGTCTGCCTACAATGTGGACGTGTCGAAGAATTCTATGATGCAGAGATCGAGAAACGCCAGATAAAAGTTGCCAAGGATCGCGGCTTCACGCTCCATGAACACTCACTGTCACTTTATGCCGACTGCACTAAAACCAATTGCCCTAATAAAAAATAACAAGTCAATAGGTTGTTGTTTTTGAGTGGGCTCTAGTTATTATTTCGACAAAACTTGAAAATTGACTGATTTAAATTAGTTACGATATTTTAGCACTCTCTATTTTTAAGAGGCCTGCCACGTTTGCTAAAACCCACGCTACAACCTAAAACAGACTCGATTTGTTGTTTGAAACGATCATTACCCAGCGGCGTTCCAGAATGCAAACTTGCGCTGATTAGTTCGAGCTCATCCGGTAGGATTGCGGTTGCAAATAACGCTCGATAAGCCACTTTCCGTGCTTCAGGCGTTTTGCCCAAGCCGACATAAAGCTGATGCGGCTTAATAATTGCATTATCAATCCCTTGGGCGTTTGCTGCATAGCTTGACCAACGATACATCGCAGCATGTCCAACCATCCCGGCACGCACAGGGTTCATCTCGATGTAGCGCATACAGGTCAGAAAATAAACCTCTGATTCTAATATATTGCCCTTATGCCGCCCTTCCCATAGACTCCCACTGCGTTGATAGGCCTTATTAATGTACGGTACAAAATGGCGCCCGATATTCTGGAATAACAAACTGACATCATTTTCAGCCTTAGGTGTCACTAATAGATGCACATGATTTGTCATCAACACATAGGCATGAATCAAACACCCAAGTGCATCGGCCGATGCTTTCAAAAGCCGTAGGTAGGCCAGATAATCCTCATCATCGAAAAAAACAGGTTGCCTGTTATATCCACGTTGAAACACATGCACAGGGACACCCGGCTGATAAAATCGTCGTTTTCTGGGCATCAGGAATCCGATAACACCAACGGATGACGAACTTTTAAGCCTTTGAAACGCTTAAAACCTTTATCAGTCGTCACCCAAATACAATTCCACTCCATCGCTAAGGCCGCATGATACGCATCAGGAATATCATTCCCTTTAGCGTCAATTTGTTCAATGCATTCCAAAAAAATCTTCCAGTGCATGAGACCCGGCGCAAGACAAACGGCTTGATGTGTTTCTCTGATTTGATTAACGAAACGGATCGCATTGGGTAATGGGGTCGGCATCTCAAACACTTTGGGATGGGTGACTATCCGCAAAAAACCACTTAATACTAATTCCGAATACCCATAAGCGGCATTGCCGTTAATGATGGATTCCAACCATTCACGATAAACTTCATGATCAGGCGTATCTTGTCTATGCGCATAAACCAACGCATTGACATCCATCAAAAACATTAACGACCACCCATGATGTCGTTCAAACTGTGGCTATCATCCAGATCAACCCCCGGTTTTAGGCCAGCACCAGAAACAGTTTCCAACTTAATCGGCTCAGATTCTATGCTCTGGCGTGAAAGAGACTCACGCAGCGCATCTTCTATAACCTGTTTTAAGGTGCAACCTTGTTGAACCGCCTGATGCCTAGCATAACTCAGCAACTGATCATCGATATTAATTGTAGTTCGCATAGATTAAGCCTCCAAAGAAAAGAATTATAACGCAAACAATACAAATTAACACATACATGCGTCTATTAAATAGGATGCGACCCCTTTTTTTC
>RCMY010001541.1_pt1 | contig 28737 bp, 28 predicted proteins | sample 2041341 | NCBI WGS metagenome assembly RCMY01 (sample SAMN09708234, study PRJNA481090) | Marine sediment metagenome, whole genome shotgun sequencing project.
ACTGTAAATATCTTCATTACCCATTTCTTGTTTGGGTAAATCTTTACAGCAAAGTAAAAATAGTACTGAGGATATGATTATTAGAAATCTTTTCGCTTTCATTTTTTTTGATTTCTTATTTGGTAAAGTCTTAGGTTCATTGGGAAATTATTCCTCCAAGATTGGATTGTTTCAAGAAAAATCATTTCAAGTTGACTTTCTGAAAAATCGCCTACACCTATTAGTTGGTCAAGAAATTCAAATTTAAAATTGTCTTCATCCTTTTCTATAATTATAGTAAAAGAATGATAATCGTCATTGTAGGCTCCAATAAAGACATAGAAACCATTGTCGAGACATTTACCTTTCATAAATTCTACTGGGCTTTCCTTGAAATTGCCTAAGGGTATATCTGTATTGCCCGCCTGACCATTGGGCAGCAAAACTTCATTATCATTAATGTCGACAACAGTGAAAATTTTTGAGCTTTCCGCGTAGGTTGTAGCCATTAGTTTGTTCCTCACTCCATGAGTCGTGGATTCCCCGGCTTTTTCATAATCTTTAGGGGTTTCCCTTCCTTGTGACTGGTCTTTTGCTAGATCAAGACCTGCTGGGCGGTTTAGCAATTTATAAATAATATGCTTGTGGGTGTCGGTGCAATGATGATAGTCCGCATAGGTTCTAGACCTTCTGTATTTAAGGTTATTCGCGATAGCGTAAGCTTTGATTTCATTGATTTTATCGACAGCGAACTCCCATTCATTAGGCCCCTTAAAAATTACTTTGATCCTCCCGCAAAAAACATTCTCATGCTCACCATCGTTCAAGAAATCATCATCGTCGTTCGCATAGAAATCGATATAGAACTCCTTTTGGTCTTCACCCTTCCATTCTATATCTAGTTTTATTTCATCACCGTAATCGACTTTCAATTGATTTTTGGTGAGCAGTTTTACCGCATCATCTTCCTGAGATAGTTTGATATCTACATAGCCATCTTCATCTTCACTTTTTTCGCCACCTTGGGCTACGGTAAAGGTAAGCCTAAGCTGTTCTAGGTCTGTGGTAAGCTGTAGTATTTTAAAGGTTCTTTTGTCGGAATCCAAGTATTTCGACAGGGTGACCTCTTCATCACTTTGAATTAGCTCGCCATACTCCTCGGGATACCTTGACGGGTTCTTGAATTTTACGATCGGCAAGAACTCGTCCATTTCCAGCCCGGGCGAGGATGCACTGTTATTGGGGTCGTCGGATTGTGTTACAATTGGCATATTGCTACTTCTTTTTTAATACTTTTAACGCTATACGCGTTCTGTTTCCGGTTACTTCCAGCCCTTGAACAATACCATCGTTCAGGGATATGCCCTCATGTTCAAAGATAACGGGGCTGTCACTTAGGTCTACATCGATAGTCTTTCCAGCCAAATCGCGTGTTTTGGCAATATAGAACACCGTGTCGTTCTTTTTTGGGCGGAACTCTTTTTCGCCCTTTTCGTTTTCGTAATACCCCTCGTGCACTTTTGGCTTTTTATCTTCTTTTTTGGGCATGGTCGCCAATTCAGCTTTCGCAGCCAAATCGGTCACTTTCCAAGGTTTTTCGAAAACCATACTACCGATACGTAGAATACCAGGTGAAAATGTAAGCGTATCTGTGGTTTGCTGACCGTGTACGCCGTCAAAGTCCCTTTGGTAGCCTACGACGTAGGTATCGAAAAACTCATAGTCGTTCAGTTTCGAAAGCCCGTCGCGCTTGTAAAAGCGGATGTACCCTTCACACATGGCCTTGGGAGATAGCATCAAGCCTAAAAGTTTGGTGTTGCCGTCGGCCTCAATGGTGACTGTAAAACCTCTGCCCATGGGTATGGTAGTGGGCTGAAAAGTCGTGGGGTGTATGCCACGATAGAACCGAACGTTGGTGTCGAGAATATTGATGGCCTTGCCATGAATAAAAAGTTTGGCTAAAAAGCTCATAATCCGTTGAGAATATTTGATTTAATATATTCCTCTAACGAGATTATCTTGAATTTATTTAAGACTGACCCATCTTTATCTTGCCCACGCCCATGCCCGCACAAGTATTGTCCAAGACCAATTCGACCCTGAACTCTTGTTCTGAACGCAGTAGAAGTATTGAACCTGCCTCCACGCAGACTTGAAGCTTAAACGAACGAAGCCTATAAATCTAAAACCAGCTGTCAGATTGAGACGCGACGCATCGCTACGATTTATATTTCAATACCGGCGACCGTCCTTTTTTGAAAATTTTATTGCTTGCTCCCTTACCCTTCCGCAATTTTTTCTGCTCTTCATACGGCAGGTTATGCACTTCCTTACAGGTATCGGAACAGCATTCATCCATTTGATCGGTACAGGCCTCACATTGAATGAACAGTAGATGACAGGCTTCGTTGGCGCAGTTGACATGGGTGTCGCAGGCTTTGCCACATTGATGACAGTGGGCGATGACATCTTCGGTAATACGTTCGCCACGGCGATGGTCGAAAACGAAATTTTTCCCAAGAAACTTGTTTTCAAGCTTCCTTTTTTCAACCTGTCTGGCGTAATCGATGATACCACCTTCCAACTGGTACACTTGTTTAAAACCCTTATGCTTGTAATAGGCGCTAGCTTTTTCACAACGAATACCGCCGGTACAGTACATGACCAGTTTTTTATCCTCTTTATGATTCGCCAAATCCCTTTCTATACTATCAAGGGAATCGCGAAAGGTATCTACATCTGGAGTGACGGCGTTTTTGAAATGTCCGATTTCGCTTTCGTAATGATTGCGCATATCGACCAATACCGTATCGGGATCTTCAATAAGGGTGTTGAACTCTTCTGCATTCACATGGATGCCCTTGTCGGTAACGTCGAAAGTTGCGTCGTTAAGTCCGTCGGCGACGATTTTCTTGCGGACTTTCACCTTCAGTTTTAAAAAGGATAGGTTGTCTTGCTCGATGGCGATGTTCAAGCGAACGTTTTCCAAAAACGAAATGCTATCCAGCTGTTTTTTGAACGCCTCGAAATTTTCCGCGGGCACGGATAATTGGGCATTGATGCCTTCGTGGGCGACATAGATACGACCGAGCACGTCAAGTTCGTTCCAATGGATAAAAAGATGGTCTCTGAATAGTTCGGGGTTGCCGATTTGTGCGTATTTGTAGAAAGAGATGGTCAGGCGCTCCTGACCCGCTTCCTCGATAAGCGTTGCTCTTTCTTTCGCACTTAAGGTATTATAAAGTGAACTCATCTGAACCTCTTCTTTTGCCTACAAATATCACATTTTACGACCATATTTCCTCATTTTTGATATCCGTAGCCCTGCTATGCCGATAAAAAATGACATCATCTGGTCACAAAAGCCTCCCGACGCTTCGGGATTCGGTTCAAACCAAAAGGCTCAGATGAGTTCAGTTGCATGCTATACGAATAGTTTAAGTTAAAGAATATAAATTTATGAGTATGCAAAGATAAGGGATTGTTAGGATTTTGGGAAGATATGATACATCATGACTGGACTATCCCCACTTTGAACGAAATGCTGGACAGAATTTCTATTTGGAAGACGTATAAATGCAAAAGAAATAGTAAATTAGCATCCCTCGAAAAAATGCCCCTAACGCATTAAAAATCCCAATACATAATTTCCAAATCCAAAGAAATGAGTTCTGAAAAAGAAGCAAAATTAAAAGCACTTAAATTAACCCTTGACAAACTGGACAAGACCTACGGCAAAGGCGCCGTGATGAAAATGGGCGATAGTGTAGTGGAAGATATAGATGCAATTCCCTCGGGATCTCTCGGGCTTGATATTGCACTCGGCGTAGGCGGTTATCCACGTGGCCGTGTCATCGAGATATACGGTCCGGAATCGTCAGGTAAAACGACCTTGACCTTGCACGCCATGGCCGAGGCCCAAAAAGCCGGTGGTATTGCGGCGTTTATTGATGCGGAACATGCCTTTGACCGTTTCTATGCCAAGAACTTGGGCGTTGATATTGACAACCTAATCATTTCACAGCCCGATAACGGGGAGCAGGCTTTGGAAATCGCAGATAACCTCATCCGCTCCGGTGCCATTGATATTGTGGTCATCGACTCCGTGGCTGCCTTGACCCCGAAAAGCGAGATCGAAGGCGAAATGGGCGACTCAAAAATGGGATTACATGCCCGTTTGATGTCCCAGGCCTTGCGTAAACTTACAGGTTCGATCAGTAAAACGAAATGTACGGTCATATTTATCAACCAATTGCGAGAGAAAATCGGGGTGATGTTCGGTAATCCCGAGACTACTACGGGCGGTAATGCACTTAAATTTTATTGCTCGGTACGATTGGATATCCGCCGTTCTACCCAGATAAAGGATACCGATGGCAACGTCAGGGGAAACAAGACACGGGTCAAAGTCGTCAAGAACAAAGTGGCCCCGCCCTTTCGTACTGCTGAATTCGATATTATGTACGGGGAAGGAATTTCGAAAGTGGGTGAAATCGTCGATTTGGGCGTCGAATACGAAATCATCAAAAAAAGCGGATCTTGGTTCAGTTACGGCGACACCAAACTCGGCCAGGGCAGGGATGCCGTTAAAGCCCTTTTATTGGATAACCCGGAACTTTTCGACGAGCTCGACGGGAAGATACGGGATGCTATCGGGGCTCTGAGCCGGTAGGCTTTTCGCAGTTGTAGTTGGCAGTGACAACGTCGAGACAGATAAGCCACAAGTTTTAAAAAATAGTCAAATTTAAAAAAAGGCACAACGCTACTAGACAGCGTTGTGCCTTTTTTGCATTAAGCGTGCTCCGAAATGCGTTAAGCGAAAATATTCCACCTACCAACGCAACCCTTACCACATTCTTTCATCTAGTAGAAAAAGAACTAGTATTATGAAACGATTGTATGTCTTATTATGCGCCATTACCTTGGCCGGAATTTCCGTGTCTTGTAGTATTGATGACGATCAAACAAATTTCAAGTATGCCACTTTAAAAACGATAAGCGCCAGTTTACCAGACACCTTTGAACTGGGCAGGGTATATACCATCGATGTAAACTTGTTAAGACCTGATGACTGCACCTTCACCGAGACCTTCGATGTGAGGCGCGAATTTACCGATTCTACGAATATAAGAACGGTTGCGGCAATCGGAATCGTTCTTGACAAAGAAGAATGTACCGAAGTAAACGATTCGATTCAAGATTCTTTCCAATTCGAGGTCATTTATTCCAAACCGTATATATTCAAATTTTACACCGGTGACGATGAAAATGGCGAGGCCGAATTTTTGGATGTTGAAGTACCCGTAAAACACAACCAGTAGTTCAGGCCAAACCGCCATACTTCTTATATTTGAAGTATAAGAATTTAATCTAACCAACAATTTTGAGTCTCGAAGAACTCATTGATAGCTGCAAGCAGGGTGATAGGAAGGCGCAAGAACAATTATACAGGGAATACTCCCCTACCTTGTTCGGCACCTGCCTCAAATATTCGCGTAATAAAACGGAGGCCGAAGACAACCTGCACGACAGTTTCATGATCATTTTCGACAAAATCGGGCAATATACCTTCAGAGGTTCTTTTGAAGGATGGGCCAAACGTATCACTGTGAATACGGTGTTGCAGAAATATCGAAAAGAAGAACCTCTGAAACTGGTCACCGACAATTTCGAAGACGAGGTCGAGGTAGATTCAGGCTATGCCGCTATCGGTTTAGACACGCTACTGATGTACATTCAAGAACTACCGAACAAATATCGTCTGACTTTCAATATGTATGTTTTAGATGGATATTCCCATAAGGAAATTAGTGCACTTTTAGGCACATCGCCCGGCACCTCAAAATCGAACTTGGCCCGTGCCCGTCTGATTCTAAAGGAAAAAATCGAAACCAAACGTAATATCGCTATCATCGGCATACTTCTATTTATCATAATGGAAAGTTGTTTATAGCTAAGAAAATAGTATACCTAAGCCATTAAAATGGACAAGAAAAATTTAGACGAACTCTTTCGGGAAAAATTCAAGACCTTTCGGGAAGTCCCCGATGAAAAGGTCTGGACTGCTATCGAGAACTCGTTGAACAGAAAGCGAAAAAAGCGGGTTATTCCGTTGTGGTGGCAATTGGGCGGAGTAGCTGCGGTCTTGGTTATTGGACTGGTTGCCTTTTATACTTTAAAGGATTCGGGAGATGAAACCCCTATACTCACCAATACCGAAAAGACGAATGTCAAAGACACAAAACAGGATGAGCTCGATGTCGATTTGAAAAAGGATGAAAAGGATGCTTTGCTAATTCCGGAAGTTACGGAAGATGCCGTAGTCAATAGTCCTGAAGCTTCCGACTTAAAAAATACCGATAAGTATCCCTCTTCTGAGGTCGATGGAGTATCCGGTTCGGAAAAATCTTTCGGCAATGATAGAAGTAAAACACAAGAGGATGTTTTACAAATTTCGGAAGTCAACAAAGATGCTGTTGCAAATGGCGCGAGGGAAGACAGAAATAAAAATACCGATAAGTATTCTGATTCGGAACCCAATACAGATTCTTTTCAGGACAAGCTGCCGAATACCGATATTGCAGATACGGATGCTACATCCCTCAAAAACAAAAAGGATTCCGGCATTAGGCCTCCTGAAAGAACCCAACTAGTGACGAATGAATCGGATAGTAATAGAAAGACTGCCGATAGAGACCATGAACCGGAAGAAAAAAACGATGTACTGAAAAAAGATAATACCAACGTGATTAGCGAAGGTAATAAGGGTGCTATCGCAATAGCTGATTCTACTACATCTAAAAAAGCGGATACTTCAAAAACGGATTCCAAGAAAAAACCCCAAGATGGAATAGTGGCAGGCCAAGTAAATCCAAAAGCAATTTCTGAAAACTTGGATAAAGAAATCGCCCAAAACAATCAAATTGGAAAGGATGACACCAAAACCGACGACAACAAAAAGTCCATTTTAGATGTACTTGAAGAGCAAAAGAGCAAAATGAAGAAGAGGAAATTGTAGAAGAATCGGCAAGTCGCTGGTCGGCCGGGCCGAATGTTGCGCCTGTCTATTTTAATGCTATGGGCGAAGGATCTCCCATTGACCCCGGTTTTTCGTCAAATGCAAAATCGGGTAGCACAAATCTGAGCTACGGATTATCAATAGCCTACGCCGTAACTGAAAAGTTGAGCGTACGTTCGGGCATCCACAAGGCTGAGTATGGGTACAACACTAATGACGTAGGGTTTTCACCGACGTTAGCGGCATCTACAACCGGCAGATTGCAAAATATTGTCTATGCCGGCGGCTTGGAGAATTTTGCAGAAAGCAGTCCTAATTTGAATGTGGATTCTTCCAACGACTTGGCTCCAGAGTTCAATTCCTTAAATTCCGCTCGCGACGGTACGGTAGCCCAGCAGTTCGGTTATCTCGAAGTACCCTTAGAGCTAGATTACAAATTGATCGACCGTCGGTTCGGTGTAAGCTTGGTGGGCGGTGTCAGCTCTTTGTTCTTAATCGACAACTCCGTTATCCTGAATTCTGGTGAGCTGACTACCGAAATCGGCGAGGCGAATAATTTAAACGACCTTAATTTTAGCACTAATATCGGTTTCGGGATCAATTATAAGTTTACGTCCAAAGTGCAGCTGAATATCGAGCCGGTCTTTAAATACCAACTGAACACCTTTTCAAATGTCTCCGGTGATTTTCGACCTTTTTCGATTGGGGTGTATAGTGGGCTGAATTTTAAGTTTTAATTTTTGGGCCCCAAGCTATACCTTACTAAGTCAATTCTGAAAACTCAACGGGCTTTTAGTTCTTTCAAGATAACTCCCCTCACATCTTCTCTAAGCGTACCTTTATCCTCTTCCCCCAATAGTCCCGTTTCAAAAAAGCGATGTACTTTGGCCCGTATCCTTCCCGGACCACCACTAAAAAACGTAAATGAAAAGCGTTTTTTATTGTCATATAAAGTCATTGGCACGACGGGAATATCATGGGCAACGGCCATTTTAAAAGCGCCATCCTTAAAAGCACCGAGAAAGACCGTTTCGTCGTCAGGTACTCCGCCTTCGGGGAAAATGCAGATGCTGAGCCCTTGTTTCAGGCGCTTTTGCGCTCGTCGGTAAACTCCCGTTCTACTTTTGGTATCCTCACGATCGACCAAGATACAGACCCGTTTGTAGAAAAAGCCAAACAGGGGAATCTTGACCAACTCCTTTTTTCCCACAAATACAAAGGGATTTTTGCTGATATAAAGCATCAACATAATGTCTAGCATGCTGGTATGGTTGGCCACGAACATATAGCTTTTCCCTCGTTCTATTTTCTGCTCCCATTCGATTTTTGGCGGACAGCCCATCCCATATAAAATAGGGGTCGCCCATAGATTCCGCGCCAACCAAAAAAATTGCGGATACCATTTTTCGGAAAGCGTAGTCAACGATAAAAAAGGAAAGAAAACAATAATGGGCAGGGTCACCAAAATATAGAACCAAATACGGTACAGCGTGTAGCCTATTTTTTTAAGAAAGGAGAGCATAGATCAAAAGTAACAATTTGGCGGTATTTTTTATGATTTGTTTTACCTTTGAACTTCTTTGGAAAACGAGAAAATGGCAAGAATCTTAACAGGTATACAAAGTACGGGCACGCCCCATTTAGGCAATATTTTGGGAGCAATCGCCCCAGCGATCGAAATGGCTCAGAATCCCGAAAACGAATCCTTTCTTTTTATTGCGGACATGCATTCGCTAACCCAGATAAAAAATGCGGATGAACTACGGCAGAACACGTATAAGATGGCGGCGACTTGGCTCGCTTTCGGCCTGGATATCGACAAAACCGTTTTCTACCGCCAGAGCGATGTGCCACAGGTTACCGAACTGACGTGGTACCTGAGCTGCTTTTTTCCGTACCAACGCTTGACGCTTGCCCATTCGTTCAAGGACAAGGCAGATCGTTTGGCGGACGTCAATGCGGGGCTTTTCAGCTACCCCATGCTGATGGCGGCAGATATTCTATTATATGATGCCAATATTGTACCCGTAGGTAAAGACCAGTTGCAGCATATCGAAATGACCCGAGATGTAGCTTCCCGTTTCCATGCCCAAATGGGAGATACTTTTGTAATCCCCGAAGGCAAAGTACAGGAACAGACCATGTATGTGCCCGGTACCGACGGTGAAAAGATGAGCAAGAGCAGGAACAACTTGATTAACCTTTTCCAAACGGACAAACAGTTGCGCAAACAGATTATGGGGATTCAAACGGACAGCATCTCGATGGAAGACCCCAAGGATCCGGCAAACGACAATGTCTTTGCGTTGTACAAAATACTGGCCTCAGTAGAACAGATCGAGGAAATGAGCGCCAACTACCTCGCCGGAAACTACGGATATGGACATGCCAAACAGGCGTTGTACGAACTCATTCTACAAAAATTCGGAGATGCCCGTGAAAAGTATGATTATTACATCAACCATCTAGATGAGGTCGACCAAGCCCTTGCCGTTGGTGCCGCAAAGGCGAAAAAAGTAGCTGATGAGGTGTTAGGAAGGGTTAGAAAGAAGGTAGGTTACTAACAACTATTGAAACAGACCATTGGGTTTGTTAAACAACAGCGCATTGACCTCGACAAACCCCTAATAGCATATTTACGGCCGTATTTCATCGATAAAGCATTTATTATCCTCAACTTATCGATAAAAAGAAATTATACCGACCAATCAGTCGGTAAGGCTATGCGTTTGTGTTGAAGTAAACAATTAAAAGAAGTTTATAATCAGGAAGGATTTCTATTTGACATTATCGAAGAATCTAAACCATCTTCTTAAACACATATCGCTTGTTGAAATACAACAAAACAACTGGCGGAAAAATCAATAGGCAGCAGCTTAGAGCCCCATAGAAATAGTTGGCTTCCTTAATAAACAGAAAGACCTTGATGGTCAAGGTCTGCACCTTGCCTATGCCTATGATTGAAGTGAGGCCATATTCGAACCACGAAATCAAAAAGGTCTGGAAAAAGCAGATCAAAAGCAGCCCTTTCGCCAAGGGAAACAGCACTTTTATGTAGGTTTGCCATCGGTTTCCGCCCAAGGTGGCGACCAGGTCTTCATAGCTTTTTACTTTTTTATTCCAAAAACTGCTAAAAAACAAGAGCGCATAGGGGAAGGCGATAATAAACTGTGCCACGATAACGCCCGTAATGTTTCCGAAAAGCCCCATTTTCAAAAAGAAAAAACTAAGACAGGCTGCAAAAACGACAGGAGCCAAAATATAGGGGAAATAGGCCAATACGGTCAAGGTATTTTTCTTTGGATGATAGAACACCGCACGGCTTATCAAAAATCCGGAGACGGTGGATACAATGGCTACGGACAGGGATATCAGTAAGGAGGATGCAAAACTTTGGAGCAGCCCGGTCTCAGAGCCTAGAATGGTCGTCCAATTTTTTAGTCCGAAATAGGATGGCAATAGGTCGGGAAACCGCCATTCGGAAGCGAACGATAGTAGGACAAGGTATACGAACGGGAACAAGATCAACAGCACCGCAACGCTCAACACAAAGGGTTTCCAGTCAAGCGTTGGTTTATGTTTCATAAATGCGTCTTTTTTTGGGAAGGAAAAGCAATATCGCGGCCACTGAAACAATCAAGGTATACATCACGGCGACCACATAGCCTTCGGATATTTTATCGAGATCGTACTGTTTTATTTCCCGAATGATCAAGACCGACAGCATTTGTGGAGACTCCTGACCTAGTATCAGTGGTACTTCATAAGCGCCCAGCAAAAAGATAAAATACAGCACGATCAACACCCAGGTCTTTTTGATCAGAATGGGTAAAAATATCCGTTGCGTCACCTGTTTGGCGTTCGCTCCAAGCGATTGCGCCAAGACGGACAGCTCTTCAATACGCTCATTTTTGTAGACATTCAAAAATAGGAGTACAAAAAAGGGCATAATCATCGTAATAAATGATAATACAATGCCGAACGCCAAGGCATCGTTGACGAGATCGGGAAACTGCGAAGCTTCGTTTATCCAACCCAATTGATAGCTTAGGCGAGCAAAAAAACCACTTTTTGAGAAAAGCTGAAAAGTAAAGAAACCGGTGACGATGCCTGGCACCGCCAAAGGCAAGTAAATGATAAACGACAGGAATTTTTGCTCCAAGCGTTTTCGGAATTTCAAGGTTACCCATAATGCTCCACCCACCGAAATAGTCACAGCGACCAAGGCAATCAAAAAACTGTACAAAAACGATCGAAAAAACTCGCCCGAGACCCATACGGAAGTCCAAAATTCGGTCGTAAACCCGTTGTTGGCCACACCAATAACCCCGAAACTATACAGTAGGGCATAGATAAAAGCCGCCGCAAACGGAACTACCCCGATAGCGATGAAAAGAATGATTCCAAAATTGGGACTTCTATTTTTCAATGACTTGCTTTCTAAAATCCTCATAAAGGCGGATCATGTATTCGGGGGCCGGTTCGGCGATGGCGTTCTTTTCCAAAGCTGCCATTTCAGGACCAAATTGCCGTTTAGCGACCTTTTTGAACTTTTCTTGCCAATCCGTCGTCAGACTCTCGATATTCAAAACCGTATTCGAGTTCATTCCGTTTACGTCGGCCTTTCTGAATTGGGCTTCGGGGGATAGCAGGAAATTAATGACCTGCATCGCACCGGCCTTTTTTGGAGCGTTGTACAGCACCCCAAGATAATTGGAATTCTTAATCGTACCATTTTCCCAAGCATAACCGCGCGTGGATTTAGGATAAAGACCGTTCAGTACTTTTTCTTCGATACCGCCTTCGCTAAAGCCATAAATCAGTAAAAGTTCACCATTGGCATAGAGCTGACCCATTTTAGATTGCTCCTTGGGGAAGGTACGGCCTTCCTTCCAAAAATACTTCTTATGATCATTGACATACTTCCAAAGTTCTTGGGAGAGCGTACCATATTTTTCTTCGTCGAACGGACCGTCGAGACTGGTGGGGCTTCCCCCGAGTTCGGCCATAAAGCTCTTGAGAAGCGTCATGCCGGTAAAATCGTTAGAAATAGTGAAGGTGCCGGGATACCGTTCAAGATATTCGGTCAATTGAAGAAGGTTTCTCGGGGGAGTTTCCACTTCGACAGAATCGTATACGATAGCGAACTGATTGATGCTCCATGGGGCTTCCATGCCCTTTACAGGTTGTTGAAAATCTGTATTTATGAACGGGTCGTTCATATTGATATGCTCTGCATTTGGCAGTTGTTTTACGAACGGTCCCCAAAGACCATCGACCTTGCGGAGCTGGAAAAAGGTTTCCCCGTTGATCCATACCATATCGACCTGTCCCCTTGTAATATCGGCCTGCTTTTCGCCCATGACCAATTGTACGATTTCAGGGCCTTGGCCGCCACTGATTTTTAGGTCGATATTGTATTTTTCCTTGACCGAGGGTACTAGGTAATTGTTGATGTAATCGTTGATCGCGGGACTGCCCTGCCACATCATGAAATTGACGGTTGTGCTGTGCGCCTTCTCGGCGATTTCTTGCCATGGGGCAGTTTTTAGGGCTTCATCGTTGTGTGCTGGTTTTTCCGTGCAGGATAGGGTGAGCAGCAGCAATAGTATTATGTAGGGTGTATTTTTGAGCTTTTGCATTTGTTTTGACGTGTTTTTGGCTAGGTGAATAGGGATTCGGGGCAACTGCCCACTATTCTTTCTCCCACCATCCTTTACTATTAATGTCATCACCGCCGATGCGGTCGGCGGCTTCGGCGTAGTTGGCGCTGTTAGTGGCCTGTTCTGATTCGGGATAAAAATACCGAACGGGATATCTATCGTCGTTAAGATTGTCAGGGCCCGGTTTTAGCGTGGGAATGCCGGTTCTACGGATATTGAACCAAGCCTCATGTCCGTTGGAGATTAAGCTTAACCATTTTTGCGTCAGAATTTTGTTGAGGTTGTCGGTACCGTTGAGGGCGATGGCATCCCTAGTAAGATAATCAACGGGTAGTTCTACCTCGTAATAGGCAAAACTCGCGGAGATGGCGTTTTGATAGAAGGCTACGACATCTCCGGTGATGTAACCTCTTTCCACGGCTTCCGCCAAAGCGAACTGTACTTCGGAATATTGCATAAACTGGGCATCGACACCATCTGGAACCTCCCTAAACATAGTTCCGAAGGCAGAAATATCATCCAAATTAATATCGGCCGCAGAAATGGTTTCTCGGTCTTGTCCGTTTAATAGGCCTATGTAGGCTGGGTTGCCCGCTTGTACACTCACCTCAGTAGGCTTGTAAAGTACGGCAACCCTTGGGTCGTTCCAAAGGGTCATAACGGAATCGACCGTTCGGGTCATCCGGTGTTCCAGATAAAGGCCCAAGGAGGAATTGGTCAAGGGATATTGGTTTGGGGCGGTACCCAAATAGGGCACAACAGCATTTTGGTCGTTGCTTTCCATCAGCTTTCCCGAATCGGCCAAGATCTGCAGCTCCGTAAAATCGGTCATCCTTTTGCTGATGCGTAACAGGTAGCGCAATCGTAAGGAATTGGCAAAGCGCACCCATTTGTCTAAATCTCCGCCAAACATGACATCGCCTTGAATAGACGTGTTGGTATTTTCTAAAGTAGTCGCCGATCTCTCCAAAACAGCGAGAATACTGGTTTTGGGGTCTGTATAGATACTTTCTTGGGTATCGTATTTTGGAGTAAACTGTCCGTCTAACGCTTTTAGGGCATCGGTATAGGGTACATCTCCCCAAAGATCGGTGAGCTGAGAGAACATATAGCTTTGCATAATGTCTCCCACAGCAATGTATGCCTCGTTGGATCCTTCCATTTGCTTCATGGATTGGATATCGGACAAGAGTCGGAAAATGTTGTTCCAATACTCGCTGTTTGTGCCCATTTCGTAACGGTCGATACGTTCGAATTCCACGCTGGCCGCAAATTGGGCGAGATAATTCGCCAAGCGAAAGCCCTGATAAAATGCGTTCTGATCGGCTTCTACCGAGATGATGTTGGCCAGCAGAAACTGAGGTCCCACGTTTTGGGGGGAGTTCGGGTTTTCGTTGATGCTCTCGAAATCGTCGGTGCAGGTGGCCGTAAAGACAGCCATACAAATTAGGATTAGGATATGTTTTATTTTCATTTTTAGCTATTTTATAGAAAGAAGGATTGGTGATTCGCTATTAAAATATTGGTATAGATTTAGAGATTCTGCCAAACGGAGCACACCCCTTTATGCAATCGTCTCGGTCGTACCTCCTTCGTTGGTAGCAAGACAAGGGGGGAATCGCACGGTTCTAAATTTCACCTTTCACCATTTAATTTTTCTTTGTTCTATTTTCTATTCTCTAAGTTCTTGATTTACCCCTTTAAAAATTCGTCTTTAAGCTAAATCCAAAGCTTCTTGTGGACGGATACGAAAAATCATCTACCCCGTAAACGATACTTCTTTCTTGAACGGCGTTTAGTTCGGGGTCGAAATGGGGGTTTTCGGTGAATAATAATAGATTGCTGCCTACCAGTCCCAATTTGATGTTGTCAAATCCGATGGATTGCGTCAGTTTATCGGGAAGGTTATAGTACAACGCTACTTGCCTGAGTTTTACGTACGAGGCGCTATACAAGGCGCTGGCCTCGTTGCCACGGTCATAAAAATTATTGTAGAACGAACTTGCTGGCACCGAAGTTGCATTGGGGGCATATTGCGGATTCTCGGCCGTACCTACATTGACCACTCCAACACCGATAACGCCATCCTCTCGCCCTTCCAAGGTTTCCTGTAATACCCCGGAAGTGCTTCCCAGCGCTTTTATTCTTGAAACGATGGTTCCGCCTTTGCGCCAATCCCATAAAATCGTCAAATCAAGTCCTTTGAAAGAAAATTTGTTATTGAAGCCCAAGGTAAAATCGGGGTTATAATTGCCCAACAGTCTCAAATTGGGGTCCTGTGTGGGCAGACCATTCGCCCCGTACAGTATTTGGCCGTCGACCTCAACAAAGCCGGTGCCGTACATATCGCCTACCCGTCCATCTTTACGAGCTATGTACAAAACTTGGTTGCCACCGGCGCCGGAAAAAATATTGGCCGACCCGGTCACGAACTGGTCGACACCCTCCGGCAACTCTGTCACCACGCTGCGATACGTCGAATAGTTTAAGGCGGATTCCCATTTAAAATCTTGAAGACGGACAATCCCGCCGCTGAGGGCTGCCTCAAAGCCCCTTGTGCGTACCTCGCCCCCATTCACGTTGAAGTTCGCAAAACCACTGGTCTGCGAAATGGGTCGTGAGATGATCTGGTCGATACTGGTGTTTTGATACGTAGCCAAATCCAACTGCAATCTGCCGTTTAAAAACCAGGTTTCAACACCTGCCTCAAGGGCGTTTAGGCGTTCCGGTTTTAGATTGGAGTTCTTTAGCACCGTTTCGTTGGTTACTCTGGCATCGGCGCCATAGTTCTGGTTGAAAAGAAAGCTCTGCGCATTTTGATAGGGGTCGGTATCGTTACCGACACTGGCTGCACTGAACCGAAGATTTAGATAAGAGACAGCCTCGGGCAACTCGAACATATTGCTTACCACATAGCTCAGGCCGGCGGAATAATAGCCAAAGGAATTACTATCCCTTGGGAGCGTGCTGCTCCAATCGTTGCGGTAGGTCAGGTCGAGATAGAGGGAGTTTTTATAGCCCAGATTACCCGTGCCATAAACACTGTTGAGCCGTTTGTCGAATACTTGGCTGTTGCCTTTTAAGGGTGTACGGGAATTGGCCAAGGTGTAGACCCCTGGAACCGAAAGTTGCGAAGCCTCGGCAAATTTATATCGGATGCCTTGGTCCAGAATATTGCTTCCTGCCGAAACCGTGTATTTCCAGTCGCTGGTAATCGTATCGGCATAGGACAAAAGTAGGTCGGCATTGACTTCCCTAAAACGTACAACATCCTCTCTATAACTTCCCAAGGGATTGTTGTTGGTACTTACCGCCCTTCTGAATTCACGGTTATCGTCGTAACTGTCCATACCGATACGTACGCCAAGGCTCAATTTATCGGTGAATTCATAGGTGCCAGAAACATTGCCCAAAATCCGGTTCTTGTTGAAACTGTTGGTGTTCTCAAAGACCGTCAGGTAAGGATTCGTCAACCAGAGATAGTTGATGTCGTAATGCTGCACCCCTGTTTGTCCGGCTTGCCAGTAGTCTTTCAAGGCCGCGATATCGGTCTGTCTGCCCGTCCAGTTGAAACCGTAGAGCGGATTTTCATAGCCGTACCCCAAGTTAGGCCGGTTGCCGCTTCTACTGTTGATATAGTTTACGAACGCCTTTACTTTAAGATATGCGTCCACGTTTTGATCCAAGCTTATGGCCAGACCATCCCTTTTTAAGTCGGTATTCGGCACGATACCATCGTTACGAAGGCCACTGTAAGAAATACGGCTGCTGCCGTTATCGCCGGATGATGTAATGGCGATATTGTTCTGGTTTGTAATTCCTGTTTCGAAAAAGTTCCGCACGTTATCGGGTCGTGACACCCATGGGGTGGGGGTAATAGTGGTAAAAGACCCGTCGGGCAGTGTTCTCGCAATCACATCACCACCCCGAACCGGATTACCGTTACTATCGGTAGACGGGCTATCGAACTGCGCGATCAGCTGCCCTTCGTCCAACCGTGGGCCATAACTGCTGATACCTCCATCGTTAGTTCCGGCACCGATACCGTTTTGAAAGGCGTATTGCCCGTTGGATCCGAGGCCATATTCGTTTTGGTAGTCGGGCAAAGTCAACAGGGTTTCTAAGGTAAGGGAGCTGCTGATGCTTACGCCAAGTCCCTTCTGTAGACGACCGCGTTTTGTAGTGATGACCACCACGCCGTTCGCCGCCCGGGCACCATAAAGTGCCGCCGATCCCGCTCCTTTTAAGATGGAAATAGAGGCGATGTCATCTGGACTAATTTCCGAACCTCCATTGCCGTAATCCACTTCCTGTAAGGCGCCATCGTTGACCAAGTCACTGGTAATCTGTTCGTTACTGATGGGCACACCATCGACAACAAAAAGCGGCTGGTTACTTCCGCTCAGGGAATTTTCACCCCGAATGATTATCCGCGATGAAGATCCGACCCCCGAGGAGCCGTTGGTAATCTGTACCCCGGCCACTTGCCCGGCAAGGCTGTTCACCAGATTGGTCATCGGCACCTCGGTCAGCTGTTCGGGAGTTACTATGGTGACTGCGGATACCAAGGATTGTTTTTCGCGTTCGATGCCCAAGGCGGTCACCACGATTTCATCTAATTGTTCGGAAGAATCTTCCATAACAATAACCTGTTGTAATTCACCATTGGAAACGCGAATCTCGAAAATTTTAAATCCTATGGAAGAAATGCTGAGCGTAAAGTCTGTCGCCTCCGTCTCCAAGGTGAAAAATCCCTCATCATCGGCAGTCGTGTAATTGTTCGTGCCCAATTCGCTCACTGCGGCAAAGGGTATAGGCCGGTTTTTCGTATCCACCACGGTGGCGGTATACGAAGTTGTTTGGCAAAACACCATAGCCACACAGAGCTGCAGTAGCCCTATCAGTGCTGTTTTCATGTATTATAATAAAATTATTTTGAATTTTTTTCAGGAAGGATATTCCGTAAGGTCTAAGATATCCATAACTGAGCATTAAGAGTATAAGACTACGCTGCCTTTAATACTCTTTCGGTATGGGTATAAATGGATGGGGGACCGCGAAGGGTCAACGAGGAAGTATGGACTTCAGAAAACGGTATAGCCTTCCGATAGCCAAATAAGGTTATAATATGGAATACATGCAGGAGGATGAAATGTGCCAAGAATACATCAGAAGTACTTTGGACAAATTGTAAAAGGGCTGCCATATCGTCTATATCGGATAGCAAATCCAAAGAGAAGCTACCGCCCTTTTGCCAGTAGGCGCTTTGCATCAACGTATCGCAGAGGGTATCTTGCAGCCAAGGAAGCTTTAAAAACTCATCAGTATAAAAAAGGGAGCTACTCAGTCCGAGCAAATAAACACCGCCATCGGTCGATGGTCCAACCACCAAATCTTTGTGCTGTATTTCTTCAATAGCCTTGCGCAAGGTCTCTGCGGTAAGGTCAGGGGCATCGTTACCGATGGAGACCACTTTGGTATAGCCTTGGTCGAACAGCTGCTGGAAGGCGTTGGCATAGCGTTCGCCGAAAGTTCGACCGCGTTGTTTTCCCTCATCGATAAAAAAGGCGTCCACTCCGCTGACGGCCGCGATTTTTTGGGTACGGCCGATCAGGATATCGAAGAATTCGTTGGTGCTTTGTTTTTTACCGTTGCCGAAAAGGGCTTTCCGTTCGGCTTCCCGTCTAGCGGAAAGCGAAAAAATCAGTACCGCGGTATCGGTGTTTCTTTGCCCCATTCGTTAACTTGGTCGTAAAATTATCGAAAACTTAATTTTGGGCGCAAGATAGTGAAGAAGCTGGCAATCTTGTTCGGGATTTCCCATTTTAGTTGGATTTTCCTACAATGAGGTTGTTTGGGTTCAGGCTTATTTTTAGTAGGTATGCAAGGTCCACCCCTCTTTGGAAAAGAGGGATGCTAAAACCGATCCTCGAATAGTGCGCACAGCATAGCTTCCTACGCGCAACTTCGTAATAAAAGCCCTAATCCTTTTCAAGTCGATACTTATTCGAAAGTTCACTTTCGATCATCTCCCCGTTTTTATCCAATTTAACCAAGGCATTCTCCACGACCTTGTACTGATGGAATTCTGTCTGGTCATTGGCCATTTGAAGCGATATGGCGCTTCCATCGTCGTTCCATTCAAATTTTCCGGTTTCCCGCAAAATACCGTCCGATTTACTCAATAATTGGGTCGTGAGCGAATAGGTTAGGTTATCGTTCAATTTGATTTCCGTTTTGATGCCCTCACAATCGGCGCAGGGCATGGTTCCGCTGTAAACGCCCATCCAATCTAGCGAGTTCTGGCTCGTGTGGGAATCTGATTTTACAATGTCGTACTGTTCTTGGCTCTTTTTTGATTGAGTGTCGCAAGCAATGAAGCTTATAAGCAACAACATGATGGTACTTTTGGATTTCATGATTAGTTCAGATATTAAAATAGAAAAGACAAACCTCCTCCCTTAGGTTTGTCCTGTTTTTGTTCTTTCGTCATGTTCGCTATTTCGCTCTGGAAATATTCATCGGATTGATTGAGCCTAAAGTTTCGGTAAATCTTGATATCCTCATTTTTTCTTGTCTCTTCCAGATCGTCAAAATAGGCAAGTGTATCCTCTTTGAAGATAAGGGTCATGAGTTGGTTCTGATAGTGCTGGACAACCTGCCATTACCATCGGTAGAAGGGTGTATGGAGACCCTTTGAAAATGAACGTCAATGGCTAAAAGGCTCTTTCCGGCGCATACTGTCGTTTTTCCAAGTTCATCCTTTGATGAGTCAAAATCACCGGACATTGTAGATATCATCGAGTCTGTATTTTTTAACTTTGCCTAATCTTACTTTGGTTCAAGCTTAATTTCATTTTCTTCCCCCAGCAATTCCACAGTATTATAATCCTTAGAAAATTGGTAATTGAGTATCACATTCGACCTTTTTGTGGTCAGAATCCTTTCCTCGGGGTTAAAGGAACCTTCCAGATAATCGGTCTGGGTCTCGGTGCCATCGAACTAGGCATCGACTTTTATTCCGTAAATATTGTCCTTAACATGGGTGATATGATATACGATTTCTTGATCGTCGGTGTCGCCAACGGACTCATACTGACCTACTAATGGTATGTTCTTTAGTGGTGTTTTTGCAGTTGACCGATAGCAATACCGTGACGATTACGATGGCAGGCATGAGTGCTTTTGTGAGTTTTTTCATGGTTAAGGAATTATAATGAGTCCGTTGAAATTATAAGTATCGAAGCCCTATTTCAGCCATTATCTTGTTTCATTCCTATGCCGAAATTCTTCGAAAGGTTTTTTTTTTGACCGATTTCCCTTTTCATTCTTTCCATGGAAACTTTAAAAAAATAATTGATAATGGGTTCCATGGTATTGTGCTTTTCCGAGGCTTTCAAAGCATCGATGTAAGACGGCTTGTCCTCTTTTAAGATAATTACATGGGGATGCTTGTAGCGCTCCAAAATGTAATTGGACAATAATCTCCCCAACCGCCCATTGCCATCTGGAAAGGGATGGCTATAAATGAACATTTTGTGGAATATTGCGCTGATTTCGAGAGGATGGGTTTTCCTTTCTTTTAGAGCTCCGTCGAAGCTTTCCAATAGTTTAGGCATATTCTCGATAGCCTTTTTGGTATCTCTGAATACTGTGTCACCGGCAGCCATTTGCGATTTGGCGTATTCGCCCGGGATATGGCCTTTGTAGGGCAATGTATTTTTGGTCAGGATGGTATGTACGGATTTAATCAACTTTTCGTTCAGTTCGGCTTTGGGCCGTTTCATCAGGTATTCGTAGGCCTTAAAATGGTCGATGATTTCAAAGGCCTCAAGCAACGTCTTGTTTACCAAATTCACACCATATCCCTTTTCCTTTAGTTCTCTGGTTTCGTCAACGGTAAAGCTATTTCCCTCGATACCACAACTATGGGCGGAAAAAAGTATTTCATTGTACTTGCGGAAATCATCCACATTGAAGGAGGAAACAATAACCGATTCGTACTCTTTCAGTAGTGAGTCATACTTTTTTCGAATTGATGCAAACGGATCTTTGGAACTCATTGCTAATTTCTTTACTGTCGGTAAATCAAATTTACAAATTGGATATGAACTTTGTTTATTTACCGCAACTAATGCAGCCTCTTTAAAACCAAAACCCAATCCTGATCGCTCGGAGGTTCAAATTCAGCCATCCCCTCCGAACTTCTATACGTTCCCTCTTGCGTTTTACCCGAAATGGGATCGAACCAATACAGTTCGTACTTTTCCTTGGATGATAGGCGTAGTGAAAAAGGCATGGCATGCGGCACGTAGCCCATAATCAGATTTTGTGCGTTGTCTGAAACGATGGAAATGAATCGATTAAAACCTTCCAAGGTCGGGTCGCCCACAAGCAAATCGGAAGCAGGTTTTAACGTCCACCATTCGTATCGCTGCACAAATTCCGACAACATCCCGATTTGTAGGCTTCCCGGAAATTCGATGCTCTTGCGCCATGTGGAAGGGCCGCGACCGTCAGGGTTTCTGTGGTTCTCTATCAGATCTCCTTCCTTTTGTATCCATGGCCAGATACCGTTGGCACCATAGGTAATTCCCGATACGGGGGCGGCGAACAGGCTCCAATAGGATGCATTTCGGACATCCTCTGCAGTAATCTCAAAATTGATTTCCTCATAATTAGGTTCCATATTGATCAATGGCCTGGGTGATATACGGTGCCAAGTTTTGGCCATCGGCCCTTTATTTATCCAGTCTACTACTTTTTGTTTGTTGCTGTGGCTTGATTGGTAGCTGGCAATATCGAGCCATTCTTCGTCCTCAAAAATTTCCCCTATCCAAGAACTTCCTTGCGGGTGAAGGGTTACGGGGGCGTTATCGATACTATCGAACACCTGTCGGCCGATATATTTCCAACGTTGCTCGTAGGGATCCTTATAATTGCCATCGCCACCCAGCAGCCACACCACATGATTGCCCTGCAGGCGAGCGACGATATATTTGGCCAATAGCATCGCATCATCGGCAGGCAGAATGTGGCCCGGACTCAAATCCCGGCCCGGTCCGGTAGGCAACGCCCACAAAACGACGGGCGCGGCGACAAGACCGTTGGCGTTGATCTGGTCGGTACGCTCGTCGATACGCTTAAAAAAATCGGTATTTATAGTAAACGGTGAACTACCGGAAAAGGCTTTTTGGCCTTCTGAATTGGTTTCGCCGCCGCGCCACTGCGTGGTGACATATTGAACGACGGAATAATGGTTGTCTCGGCGTTGTTTTAGATAGGTTTCCCATTCTTCCTGGGTAGATTTCAACGCCCCGTTCCAAGCGGTACAGGCCGTCCAGAAAAAGGGTGTGCCGTCGTTGTGGCTTATATAATAGTCCCCTTTGTTCACTTTAAGGCCGCCATGCTGATATAACGCTTCCTTCCTTTTGTTTTCAGTTACGGTAAACTCCCCACTTTGCCCGTTCAAGCCTCTATTTTTATCGTCCGAACAGAATGTTTTGTACTGCCAAGTACCTCCTTCATCTGGCAGCATACGGATTTTCCAATCTTCTTCGCCATCCCAAAAACCGTTCAGTCTTTTCGTTTTTCCGGTAGGGGAGGTAAAGATTGCCCCGAACTCTCGAACATCGTACAACACATTGTCGTATGTTTTATCGCTAGAAAAGGATAGTTCGACCTTCTCCCAAATAGTTTGGTCAGCATTGTTTTGGGCGGATAGCAATGGGGCGCAGAGAAATAGGATGTTGCAGAAAAAGATACATGGTCTCATAACTGTGGAATATTCTTTGGTTATTTGAAGAGTCTCATATCAAATTGGAAGCTTTCGGAACTTAATATAGAAATAAATTTGGCGTCAGGATGTCCTGGATTTATTAGATAATTGAAATCGCCTTCTACGACGGTCGATGGCACCTTCATGGCGAGAACGCTATTCGCGGCGATAAAGGTATCGCCTTCGGATTGGGTAAACTTGATGGGCGGGTTGTTCTTCCACTTTTTGTCTTTCAACAAACTGACATCATACGCCACAACAGATGTATCGGGAATTTCGATTACGGTCAGAAAATAGTTCTTGGGAATTCGATGTAAAGCGACATGCACGGCGACCTCAAGCTTGGCCAAAGCTCTAGAATCAGAGGTGTAAAGCATGCGTACCCCTTTACTGTTCCATCGGCCCCCGAACTTTTCGGCACCGATACCTGTGAGGTCTGTTTTATATTTTTCTTTGGATAAGCGGTAAACCCTCATGCCAAGATGCCATGCTCTATCCTTCCCAATTGATCCTGTACCATACTAATGCCCATGCTAGTGTCAAGTACATCTTTGGGAACAATACCTCCCATCGGTATATTACGCATTGTCATCCAATCCATAAAATTATCACGGTCTTCAAAAACGCTTTCCCCGAAGTTCAAGAGCCTTTTTATCTCAAGGATACGTTCCGATTGTTTGGCCGGAAAGCTTTTTTGCCCGGTACGGTATCTATCGAGGGTTCTGACGGATATGCCGAGGTATTCCGCCCATTCCTGATCCGTAAACGGCTCGTTATGGAAAAAGCTTAAAAAATCAGCATATGATATCCCTTCCCTTACCATGGCAATCATGTCGTAGCGTTGCGATTCGTCGTCCCAGCCCTTGAATTCGCCGTTAGCGATTTTGGATTTGCTTAATTTCATATCGCTTCAATTTTGAAGTACACTACAAATATACGAAAAATGTCTAAAATATATCGACAATTGACGAAAATAGTATGAGAAGTCTTCTCGAATCCTATTGCTCGCAGTAAATATGGGCTTTACCCCTCATTGAGATCTTGGCCTTACCGACCATCCGGTTCATACCCACTCGACCAAAGACCATATCTCATCCATTTTCTGCAATACAGCGAATAAACTCGCAGCACATCCATCCATTTTAATAAAAAGGATACCTAGAGGTTTTACATATAAGACCCATCGGTCGGTTAATCAAAAAATCCCAACATTATGGAAAAGAGCCTCAAACGCATGGCCACCATGCAGCGAATGCAAGTCACCGGATTGGAACTGTTCTACAAAAACGGATATTACAACACCAGTGTCGATGATATTTTAAAGGAACTTTCACTCTCCAAGGGTGCGTTTTATTATCATTTTGATTCTAAGGAAGATTTTTTTATCCAGATTATCGAAAACCTCTTGGCTCGTAAAATGTACAGCATGTTGATCGAACCTATCGAAGGCCACGAGAATACTCTGGACCTTATTATACATTGTTTTGAGGATGCCCTCGAAACTGCGGTTCACAACGAGCTCGATTTCGGTTTTGTTCTCAGCAATTTCATTAATGAATTCAATGGCAGGAACGAAAATATCATGAAACACTTGAACGACATCCTCAAAATATGGGAAGTCAATCTCGTTACCGCCATACAACGCGGAAAGTTTAATGGGTATATCGATAGGCACGTTGACAGCGAGGGTGTGGCCGTATATCTTATGAGTGCCTATATCGGGGTGCGGATACTTATGGTCGAGACCGCGCCTAGTGCTCGTAAGTACCGCTTTATGTCACAGCTAAGGAATTATTTTAAGGCTATGGAGCCTAAGAGTACGATGATTTAGAATACGAAGAAGCCGTTGTTTTTGTCATTCCGACATAGGAGGAATCTAGCGTAGGCTTTCAATCTGGCAAGTGGGCTAATTGATTGCCGGATGCGTGTAGCTGACGATGTACCCAACGAGGCACGTTCAAGATCCCGCTAGATACTTCACTGCGTTCAGTATGACAAAACCAAACGGTTTTGTCTTTCCGACAAAGGAGGAACCTTGCGGGGGCTTTCAAGATTGCAGGGCGGGCCAATTGATTGCCGGATGAGTGTAGCTGACGATTTGCCCAACGGGGCACGTTAAACATCCCGCTAGATACCTCGCTGCGCTCGACATGACAAATGCAATTGAGCACCTTTCATTTCTCGTCCAAAACTGCTTCAACCTTCTTTACAACATCCCCCGGCAAAATAGTTTCCATGGCCTTTTCATAACCTTCCGGCATTTTGTTGCCGTAAACCGATGTTGGTATCAGCGGGAATTTTTTCCGATTTGCCAGAAGAGCATTATCAGCATCTTGACCAAACGGGTAAAACCCGGCATACGGATGGGTAACTCCCCAAAGAGTAACCACCGGAATACCGTACATGGCTGCCAAGTGTCCATTGCCGCTATCCATGGAGAGCATGGCATCGAGGTTGGAAATCAAGGCCAATTCCTCAGAAAATTTTAGCCTCCCCACAACATTTATGCAGCATTTAAATTGGGTGGCGAGCGATTCTAGCTTTTTCTCTTCTACCTTCCCACCTCCAAAAAGGAAGATTTTATATTTTTCAGTATTATCAAGCTTCTTAATGACTTCATTCATCAAGTGCAAAGGATACATTTTACCCTCAAAAGCGGCGAAGGGGGCGATGCCCAACCATTTTTTAGTATCCGAACCTACGAGCTTCAGGGTCTTTTCCGATAGTTCTTCTTTCGATAAAGGGATGGCGTTCGACAAGTTCAACGGAAAATCCAATTTGCCAAAAACATCCGTATAGCGCTCGTGGGTAGTTTTCAGAGGCTTGAAAATCTTGTTTTTAGCAGCTGTTAGCCCTTTTTTTTCCGCCCTTCCCTTTTCAATTTGCATAAACGGGATGCCTCCGAACCGGAAATACCGTTTTAAAACTTTACTGCGAAGTACATTATGAAGGTCTGCTACGGCATCTATGTTGTGTGCAAGGAGTTCTTTGTAGAGTGTCCAGAGTCCGAATACGCCTTTGTGCCTTCCTTTTACATCAGCTTCGAACACCTCAACATTCTTGAGTTGGGCGAACATGGGAATAAAGAGGGGCTTGGTGAGAACAGTAATCTTCAGTTGGGGATATTGATGGATCAGTGCCGAGATCACCGGTACCACCATGGCCACATCGCCCATGGCGGAGAGACGGATGACCAAAATATGGAAGTCATCTTTTCCGACCCTTCTGTTTCTGTCATTAGCGGAAGTTTTATTATTTGGTGCCACGCAATACCGGGTTTAACTCCTCGTCATTGTACATCTTCATCTGTTTGTAGACTTTCATGTATTTGGATCCGGACTCGATATCCGACAAAAGTTGGTCGATGGCTGTGGAAAGGTCTTTACGTTGTTCAAGCAGCACATTGAGTTTAACCGCACATTTTTTAATGTGTTCGGCAGAGGCATCGGTCCGTTCCGCCTCCTCCTGCATGTGGTAGATCTTTAGGGCCAAAATGGAGAGGCGGTCGATGGCCCAGGCTGGACTCTCGGTGTTGACTGTGGCATCCCCCTTAACTTCTACCGAATTATATTTATCAAGAAAATAGCTGTCAATGAATTCCACCAGATCCGTCCTGTCCTGATTACTGGCGTCTATCTTTCGCTTGAGGTCTAAAGCAGCTTTGGGTTCGATATCGGGGTCGCGAATGATATCCTCATAATGCCATTGCACCGTATCTATCCAGTTTTTCCGATAGAGCAAACGGGCGATATCGTCTTTAGCATAGGGATTGGTAAAAGGCTGATAGACATCGTTCTTGACGTGGTACTTAGCTATACTTTCCTGAAAAATTGTATTGGCGAAGGCGCTGAAATCCATATTCTCTCTTTTAAACAAAGTTATTGATAATAAAGTTAAAAAGTTAAGGGTTGGGTGTTGGATGCTCAGTGTTTGGGCTTTTGGCTTTGGGATAAAAAAGCGCAAATTCAAATATCAAATCCGTTCAAGCAAAATTATGATCTTTGCTTGGATTAGCCTATACACCTGTTTGTTGTATAGCATCTGTCAATCTTCATCGTGCATCGTGCATCGTGCATCGTGCATCGTGCAAGTAAAATAATATTGACTCACAAACTTTTTTCATATTCCTATTGCATCGAAATCCCCGTCAACAGAACCAGAAAAGGAACAACAATTGCGGCGATGAGCAAAATTTCCCTGATGCGTGCCCGTCGTATGGATTCGATGTATTTGGTCATAAAAACTACGGCCGGAAAAAAAACGATCATGACGGGATATACATTATCCGACAATTTGAACAGGTTCACCACTAGCCCGATAACGAACGAAAATGCGATCAGACGCATAGTGACCACCCTTCCAAAACCGGCCTTGCCCAATTTTAGAAATGCCAGAAGTCCTGTTAAAAAGGTAACTAAAGCGAACAAAATGAGTTTGGTGCTGTGGCCCCAATACGAGAAATAGGCAACGTTAAACGAGAAGTTGAATTGATAATGTTCGGCCAAAAAGGTCTCATTGCCAGCTAGGATCAATATACATTTCGTAATCATATACACTGCAAACAGGCCTGCAAAGGGAACCAACCAATTCCGGATATTTTTAGGTTCGTAAAAGAAAATAGCGGCAAAAATCAGTAAAACGAACAAAATGGCCCAATCGTAGAAAAAACTGGAGACCAAGACCCATATTGTGGCATCGAAGATCTTGAACTTGGTTTCCCGCGAAGAACGCATGCTGAGCAACCTTCTCATGGCCAACAAGAGGAAAAAGCTACACAAAATGGAATTCGAATCGAGCAATGTCTCCGGAAAGACAACGGTCAACAACGCGTAAAAAAGTATAGAAAACGAATTAGAACCTGTAATCTTATTCCGCTTAACGATAAAGTTGACCACGAAAATACTGAAAAGCAAAGCCCCTAAAACCAGCATCTTCTGCAACAACTGCGGAGGTGCGTATATTCTACCGAACAGGGAAAAATGAACCCCCCAATAAAAAACAAACAGAAACGTTAGAACAATTATGTAGTTGATTGGCTTTGTTTTGCCAAAAATGATAGAAATCATATTAGATACAATCTAAAACTTTTTATACTTTTGTACCGTAAATATAGCTAAGATGACTGCATTTTTTAGAGGAATAGAGGATTTGTTCGTAAACTATCTTTTTTGGCCATTGGATCAATTGCGATATATGGACAGCTGGTGGGGGGCCAATTTTTTCAACTGGATTTTGGCGATCCTCGGTTTTGCCGGGTTCGTCTACTGGATGTTGCAACTTAAAAAATTCAACGATAATAACGAGGAAGACAAATCGATTAGCTCGCATTCGTTTTTGTAGCTTCGGCTTCGCTCAGCTACCGATCGGCTTCGCTTCGACAGGCTCAGTGAAAACGCTCAGCTACCGAAATGGCTCGGGACTTTCCTATTTGGTGATTACTAAAGATCGAAACCGATATCTTTTCGGTAGTTCATGCCGTCGAAACTAATCTTCTTTATGTTTTTATAGGATGTGCTCAATGCCTCGTTAAAATCTTTTCCATACGATGTTATTGCCATTACTCTTCCCCCGTTCGTAACAGTTTTGCCCTCTTTGTTCATTGTCCCCGCATGGAATACCACCGAATCATCGATATCTTCAAAACCTGTGATTGTTTTTCCTTTTTCATAGGCTTCGGGATACCCCCCGGAAACCAACATGACCGTGGCCGCCGTACGATTGTCGATTTCCAATTCAACAGAATCCAAAGTCTGATCAGCAACGGCTTTGAAAAGGGATACCAAATCGTTTTTGATCCGCGGAATGACCACCTCGGTTTCGGGATCTCCCATACGCACGTTGTACTCGATGACCTTGGGTTCGTCGCCAACTTTTATCAGTCCGATAAAAATAAAGCCTCTATAGGGTAAGTTATCCTTTTTAAGACCGTCTACGGTCGGTTTAACGATGCGCTGGTGGACTTTATCCATGAAAACAGCATCAGCAAAGGGAACGGGTGATATGGCGCCCATGCCGCCTGTATTAAGTCCGGTGTCGCCCTCTCCGATACGTTTGTAGTCTTTTGCGGTAGGCAGCACCTTGTAGCCCTTTCCATCGGTCAGTACGAAAACGCTCAATTCGATACCCGATAGAAACTCCTCGATAACCACTGTAGTGCTGGCAACACCGAATTTGGCATCGACCAACATAGACTCTAGTTCGTTTTTAGCCTCTTGCAAATCGTTCAAGATAACCACACCTTTACCGGCGGCGAGGCCGTCAGCTTTTAAAACATAAGGTGGCTTCAGGGATTCCAAAAA
>RCMY010000891.1_pt1 | contig 28690 bp, 21 predicted proteins | sample 2041341 | NCBI WGS metagenome assembly RCMY01 (sample SAMN09708234, study PRJNA481090) | Marine sediment metagenome, whole genome shotgun sequencing project.
GTTCAAATTTTTAAGTTTAAGTGTTTATTAGCTGCAAATGTAAGTTGTTAAACATTATTAACAAAATCAATCTTTAATTTTTTTTAACGCCTTTTATGGAAAAAATGATGCATTTAAACGATTTTCATGGCTTTTCCTACCTCGATAAAAGCCTCAATGGCCTTATTTAAATGGGCCATCTCATGTGCAGCGGATAATTGCACGCGTATTCTAGCCTTGTCTTTTGGTACCACCGGATAGAAGAAACCAATAACATAGATTCCCTTCTCTAACAGCCGGCTTGCCATTTCTTGCGCTAGTTTGGCATCGTAGAGCATCACGGGTACGATGGCCGATTCCCCATCGATAATATCAAAACCGGCCTGTTTTAAACCTTTTTTAAAATAAGCGGTGTTTTTTTGAAGTTTATCACGCAAGGATGTGTCCTTTTCCAATAATTCGAATACCTTAATCGATGCGCCTACTATGGCAGGGGCCAAGGAATTCGAAAAAAGATAGGGACGTGAGCGTTGGCGCAGAATTTCGATGATTTCCTTTTTGCCCGTAGTATAGCCGCCCATGGCCCCGCCCATTGCTTTTCCAAGGGTGCCGGTAATGATATCGATACGATCCATCACCCCTTTTTCCTCTACAGTGCCGCGACCGGTCTCCCCTATAAAGCCAGTGGCATGGCAATCGTCGACCATAACCATTGCATCGTATTTTTCGGCTAAGTCGCAAATCTTATCCAAAGGCGCTACAAGGCCGTCCATGGAGAAAACGCCGTCGGTAACGATTATTTTGAAGCGTGCACCGTCATCATTGGCCTGTTTTAATTGTTTTTCGAGATCGGTCATGTCGCTATTGGCATATCGATAACGCATGGCCTTACAGAGACGAACGCCATCGATGATCGAGGCGTGGTTTAGCGAATCGGATATGATGGCGTCTTCCTTTGTAAGTAAGGGCTCGAAGACCCCGCCATTGGCGTCGAATGCGGCTGCGTATAATATGGTGTCTTCCGTACCATAAAAATCGGCTATCTTTTTTTCCAGTTTTTTATGGATGTCTTGCGTGCCGCATATAAACCGCACCGATGACATGCCGAAGCCGTGGGAATCCATCGTATCCTTTGCCGCTTGAATTACCTCAGGATGCGATGATAGTCCCAAATAATTGTTCGAGCAGAAATTGATAACCTCCTCCCCGGTCGAGATCTTTATGACCGCGTCCTGGGGCGAGGTGATGATACGTTCTTTTTTATAGAGACCGTCTTCTTTGATCTGGTCCAACTCGTTTTGTAGATGTTCTTTTATTTTTCCGTACATAGTTTGCAAAATAGTAAAACCCACATAAAAAGCGGGTCATTTTAGAACTGATTTTTGATGTTATCCATATATATAGGATGTCACTTATAGGGTATATCACTGATCTTCCCAACCTTTGGTGCGCTCTACAGCTTTCTTCCATTTTTCGTAGAGCCGCTTCCGTTTTACCCGATCGAAGGTCGATTTGAAAATCCGGTCCATAGGACGATTTTGATCGACGTCTTCCTGTTTCCACAATCCTACCTGAATACCCGCTAAAAAGGCCGCACCCATGGCGGTGGATTCGATGACTTCAGGTCGGTGGACTTCCGAATCCAAAATATCCGCTTGAAACTGCATCAAATGATTGTTGGCACTGGCTCCGCCATCTACACGCAGATTTTTGAGCTGAATACCCGAATCGTTTTCCATGGCCTTTAGGATATCTTTCGTCTGATAGGCCAGTGATTCGAGAGTGGCCTTGACTAAATGTGCCTTACCGGTATCTCGGGTAAGACCGAATACGGCACCGCGGGCGTACATGTCCCAATACGGAGCGCCTAAGCCGGCAAAGGCGGGCACTACATAAACGGGATTCTCACCTTCCACTGAATCGGCCAGCGCCTCGGTATCCTTGGCGTCCTTTATAAGTTCCAGCCCGTCGCGCAGCCATTGTACTGCGGCCCCCGCGATAAAAATACTGCCTTCAAGGGCATAGTAGACTTTCCCGTCGAGTCCGTAGGCGATGGTGGTCAACAATCCGTTTTTGGAGAATTGCGGTTCTTCACCGGTGTTCATGAGCATAAAACAGCCCGTTCCGTAAGTGTTTTTGGCCGTTCCCTTTTTAAAACAGGCCTGTCCGAACAAGGCGGCCTGTTGATCCCCGGCGATTCCGGCGATCGGAATTTTCATCCCATCCAAATCATAATCCCCAAAATGATATGCCGAAGGTTTTACTTCCGGAAGCATCAATTTGGGTATGCCGAGCGCCTTGAGCAATTTGTCATCCCATTTTAAATTTACAATATCGTATACCATCGTTCGGCTGGCGTTGGTGTAGTCCGTAACGTGATGTTTCCTTCCGGTCATATTCCATACGAGCCAAGTATCGATAGTGCCCATCAGCAGGTCGCCGCTTTCCGCTTTTTTCCTTGCACCATCCACATTGTCCAAGATCCATTTGACCTTAGTGCCCGAAAAATAGGAATCGATGACCAATCCGGTGGTTTGCCGCACGTGTTCGGTCAATCCAATGTTCTTTAAATTTTCGCAGATATCGGCGGTGCGTATATCCTGCCAAACGATAGCGTTGTAAACCGGTTTCCCGGTTATCTTGTCCCAAACTACGGTAGTCTCCCGTTGGTTCGTGATGCCGATGGCCTTGATGTCGGAAGCCTTTACCTTTTCCTTTTTAATGAGTTCGTCGAGTACGCCTAATTGTGATTCCAATATCTCTTTCGGGTCATGTTCCACCCAACCCGATTTTGGGAATATCTGCTTGAACTCCTTTTGTACCATGCCCTTTATTTTTCCTTTTTCGTCGACCAAAAGGGCGCGGGAGCTGGTGGTGCCTTGATCTAAGGAGATGATGTATTTCATTTTAGATGTTAGATTTTAGACCTGACTTGCCGGGAGGCAGGCTTGAGACATGAGATTTTAGAAGTTGGATAGATAGTGAAGCTACTTGTTTCACTTATAAAAGAGTATCCAAAGGTTAAATATAGGATTAAAATTTCCGTATTCAAATTACTCAATCGATATCACAACCGAAATTTCGTTACCAAGGGCGTCGATGGCGGTAATTCTATGTTTTCCTTCGGATGGGCTTATTCCTATCTCATGAAAATTCTGAGTCTGACGTAGAAAAGTCTCGTCAAGATACCAATAGACTTCGGTTTCGGGTTGGGTGTGGGCCAGTTTGACCACTACCTCATTGGTTTTTCCCTCGAAATTTTTGGTCAGGCCGATTCGGCTTCCGTTTTTAGGATAGATAAATGCCATCGGAGGCGCATTGGTGCTTTGGCAATCTTGACGGAAAGGGGGAAGCACTTTATAGGTAGGATGCGTGCGTTTGTAATAGAACTCCATCAAGGGCGGTAACGAGAACCAAGATTGTGATATGGATTTTGAGAGATCCGCACATGAGGAATTGACCCGAAACTGCTTGTTCTCATCCAAATGAACAATGTGATGGTAGTTACAGGTCTTGACGTAATTTTTTTTATTTGGGATGGATGTTGTTTTAGCCGGACAAGCCTGCGTTGCCAAATAACCGCTTTCGGAGCAGACTTCAATGTCAATAAATTCGTCCAAGGGTTTTTGGAACCATTTGGATGCCGGAAGCACGTCAAAAACATCAAAAAGGATGGGTGCCGCACTGGTTACCCCAGTCACGTTCGGTCGGCCCTCGCCATCTGCATTGCCCACCCAGATACCGACCACATGGTCGGTCGTGGCGCCTATTGCCCAAGCATCTTTATTGCCGAAACTGGTGCCGGTCTTCCAGGCGATTTGCTTGCTACTATCGAAGAACTGCCACGATTCATCGCCTTGAGGTCGGTTAACCTCCTTCATAGCCTCGAAAGTGAGGTAAATGCTGCCTGCATCGAATAGGGTCTTTTCGATGGACTTTTTCCCGAAATCGACCACTTGGTCGGTTTTCAGGACGGGATTGGCAAACTCCTTTTCAAAATATTCGCTAGAGGTATGGTTAAAATGGTTCACGGTAGAGGCCAGATTCGCGTAGGTTTTGCACAAATCCCAAAGATTGCTTTCCGCACCGCCGAGAATCAAGGTCAATCCGTAGTGATCCGCCGATTTATTAAGGCCGCGCAACTGGAAGTCGTTCAACTGGTCGCGAAACTTTTCGAGTCCATATTGCTGCAATAAACGCACGGCGGGTATGTTCAACGAACGCGCTAATGCATTTTTTGCGGGTACCGCACCACTATACTCCTCGTTGAAATTTTCAGGAGTGTAGCCTGCGATCTGTGTCGGAATATCAGGTACGAGCATATCGGGAAGTAGTTCCCCCGCATCCAACATGGCAGCATACAGTAATGGTTTTATGGTGCTGCCAGTGCTTCGTGTCGCCTGTACCATATCGACATCCTTTTGATGGTCTTTGGTGGTTTGAGTATTGCCGACGTAGGATAGCACTTGCCGGGTTTTTATATCCATAACCAGAACGGCCGCATTGTGAACCTGATTCTGCCTTAGATTTTGATGGTGATTTTGGACTATTGCATTGACGTTGCGCTGTAAGTTTTCGTCAACGGTACTCGAAATCCGCTTTCCCCGTTGGTTTTTGGCCATGTATTGCACGAGGTGCGGAGCCATTTTCGGAAGTGGGTAGGGTTTTTGTGGAAGTTTTTCAAGCAAGGCCAGTTCGTATGTCGTGGCGTCGATCAGGCCTTTCTCTAACAATTTTTTCAACAGCCGATTGCGTTTGGATAGCAGCTTTTCCTGATTTTTTCCCGGATAGATCAAACTGGGCGCATTCGGCAACACCGCCAAAGTCGCCGCTTCCGCCCATGACAGCTGATAGGGCCGCAATCCGAAATACCGCCAGGCAGCCACGTCAAGGCCGACCACGTTTCCGCCGAACGGGGCATGACTGGCATATAATTTCAGGATGTCCTCCTTGGATTCCCGCAGTTCCAATCGGGTCGCCAATACCAATTCAATCGCCTTTTCAAAATAAGTACGCTTTTTCCTATCCCTCGAAAGCCGAATCACCTGTTGTGAGATGGTACTCCCGCCTCGAACGGTTTTTCCCGCTGAGATGTTCGTCACCATAGCCTTTCCCATCGAAACCGGATTGAACCCCGGATGCTTGTAGAAATAGGCATCTTCGAACTGTAACAAACACGTCTTGAATTTTTCGGGAATACTGTCTACCACTGGAAACCGCCATTGTCCATCATCCGCAATCATCGCCCCGAGCAAAGTACCTTGTCGGCTTTCGACCACCGTGGCGGTGGGGGCGTTAAAGAGGGTCGTCGGGAGGCATAAGTAGTAGATAATCAGAAGGATTGTGAGCAGAATCAGTTTTTTCGAATGTTTTTTCAGCAAACCCAGCATAAGTCTTTAAGAAGGTGTTTTAATTGCTCAAATCATACTTCTACCAACTAATGCATTCAAACCCTGTATATGTACACCAATCGGTTTTCCCATTGAACTAAAGAATATACTCCCGCTCCAAAAAATAGCCCACGATTGCCTCTTTCATCAAAACCGACTGTTCTCCGGCCTTTAACGGCGGCAATTCTTCCTTTGTCGTATAATGCGGCCATCCCTCTTCATCGAAAAATTCGAATTCGTAATAACCGTAAGGCTCCAATAAACGGCAAATGGCGATATGCATCAAATCGAGCTTGTGGTCCTTTTTGAACTTTCTGTGGTGTTGCCCGAGCTCTTGAACCCCAACCAAATAGATGATGGCATCCAGTTCCAAAGGGTCGCCATCGGCGAATTGCGCGGAGAGCTTTATCACCAATTCCTGCCAATGCTTTTTTAGTTGTTCGTCTCTTGCCATAAGAGTCCAAAATTATGTCTTTTTTGTCAAGAAATTTGAATATCGAGATAAGAATTCCCCCTGACGAGGTTAAGGGGCTAAATCAATGTTCTATCTTTGCTCAAACGCTTTGCCAATGAACTTTCTGGATATCATTTTGGGCCTACTGCTCGTATGGGGGCTATGGAGAGGCCTTAAAAACGGACTTTTCATCGAACTCGCCTCGATTTTGGCCCTGATTGTCGGCATCTACGGTGCCATCCATTTTTCCTATTATGCAGGGGATTACCTCTCTCAAAACATGAATTGGGAAGAACGGTACATCAACCTGACCGCCTTCGTCATAACCTTCATCCTTATTATACTAGTGGTTCAAGTTCTAGCCAAATTACTGACCAAAATCGCCAGTTTCGCCCTGCTCGGATGGCTCAACCGCTTGGCTGGCGGAATCTTCGGGGTAGTCAAAGTCGCCGTAATATTAGGAGCGCTCTTGGTGTTTTTCGACAATGTCAACACTTCCGCTGGACTGGTCAAGGATGAAAGTATGAAGCAGTCCGTGCTTTATCAGCCCATAAAGGAAATAGGGGCTTTTGTGTTTGACCGGGTCTTAAAGGAGCCGATTATTGAGATGGAGAGTATTAATATTTAAGGCACTCTGTTTGTTATATGCCCGACACACTTCTGATACCTTAGGTTTCACTTGTAATAGGCAGAATCTGCTGCAAAGACAGGGCAATCTTAATTCAGTTTTGTAACGAAGAGAGGGCCATTTTGATTTAAATTAGTAATGAATAGAAAGCAATTACTTTTTTTTCGTCATAAATAGAGTGTAGTTTTCACATAATCCTGTCACAAAGAGAGTGTCATCCTATGATTTTTGCTTTTAACGTAAAATAAATCCGTTTTTCATCGGGTCGTTAGGGTCGATGACGAAGGTGTGCATTCCCGTGATATAAGCCGTACCCTCCACTTGAGGGATGACGGCCTGAAACGGGCCATAATCTTCCTCGGATACCACCGAACCCTTGAACACTGAGCCAGTAATGCTTTCAATGGTCATGGTCTCACCGATTTCGATTTCCTTTCTTGCCCTATGGATGGCCATTCTTCCGGAAACGCCCGAACCCGTGGGGCAACGATCTACCTCCCCTTCGGCAAAAATGCAGACATTTCTGCTGTCAATCTCCGGGCTTTTAGAATCGCCGATAAAAATAGTTCCGTAGAGAAAACTGAGGTCCTCTTCGAAAGGATGCGCGATTCCCGAATCCCGTTGCATTACGGCACGTTTTATTTTCATCCCAGCGGAAATCAAGGCGCGATACGATTTTGCCGTTATGTCAAAATCCAAATTATTCTTTGCTAGGTCGACATAGGCATAAAAAGCGCCGCCGTAGGCCAAATCATAGGTCACCTTGCCAAAACCTTCGACCTCGACCGTCTTATCGAGGCCAACTACAAAACTGGGTACACAATGAAAACGTACACCGGTTACTTTACTTTGGAGTACAGTGGCAAATGAAGTAATCCGGCCACAGGGGGCATCGATTTTTAGAAGATTGTCTCCTTCATGAACGTCAATCCATCCCATTTCAACAGCCAAGGTCGAAAGGGCGATGATGGCATGGCCGCACATCGTGCTGTAGCCTTCGTTGTGCAGAAAAATAACTCCGAAATCGCCGTCATCGTCGTTCGGAGGCGTTAAAATACATCCATACATATCGGCATGGCCGCGAGGTTCGAACATTAGGGCGGTACGCAAATGGTCGTAATTATCCTTGCAATAGCGACGGTATTCCAAAACTGAATTTCCCTTGAGTTCTGGAAAACCAGCGACAATGACCCGCAAAGGTTCGCCACCCGTATGCATATCAATGGTCTTGATTTGAAGCCAGTCTTTCGGGGGATGGAAATCTGTCTTCTCCTTTATATTTTGGAAAACCTTACCCATCGATAAATTGTTCATAGTAATAGGATGCCGCCATCAGATCTTCAAGCGCATGCCCAACGGATTTGAAAACTGTAATTTCTTCGGGATGATTTCTTCCCTTCGTCTCATTGGAACACAGACCGAATAAATCTCCTTTAATATCATCCTCTTTTAAAACGCCGTTTTTTAAAGGAATCGCAATATCTCCGCTTTCCTTTAATCCGCCTTGATAGGTATCTATGTAAACGGATGCTTTGATCAAGGTTTCGTCATCGGCCTCCCGCATATCTTTTCGGTAGGCCCCGACCAAATCGATATGTTGTCCGGCTTTCAGATGTTTGCCCAAGACCAGCGGAGTGGGGGAAAGGGTTGCCGAGGAGACGATATCGACTTCGCCGATTTTTTCTTCGATGGTCTTTACGGCCCGGCACTCGAAAGCTTCCGCTTTTAATCCATCACAGACCGCTTGGGCCTTTTTGAAGTCCCGCCCCCAAACGTATACGTTTTTGATAGGCCGAACGCTGGCATGTGCACGGATCAGATTGGCCGAAAGTGCGCCCGTACCGATCATCAACAGCGAAGCGGCATCTTTTCGGGATAAAAAAGAGGATGCCAGCGCAGAGGCCGCAGCCGTACGCTTCGCGGTTAGGCTCTTTGCCTGAAGGATAGCTTTCATGGTGCCTTTCAGGGCATCCATCAAAACATAGACCGCTTGGATCGAGGGCAGATCGAAGCGTCCGTTTTCCGGACTTACCGTAGCGATCTTGACTCCCGAGACTTTCCCCGAATGCCAAGCAGGCATCAGCAAAAGCGTAGAGTCCGCCCCCACCTCCGGGTTCGGAAAGTCATGATGATGCCGCATGGGCACTAAGATTTCCTCGGAAGCGAATCCCTTCTTCAGGGCCGCTATCAGTTCCGGAAAATTCGTGTTGTCGTTTATAAAATCGTCGGATATTTGAACCATTTTTTCCATAACCTTCAAAAATAAGGAAATATATGGATATGGATGTCCCGCTAATGGAAACGCGACGACTCTCCCGACGATTTTGGCCTACGCAGCACTAATTGCATGAAAGATTCTCTAAACCGTCCTGTTTCTTAAGTTCGCTTATCACCCTACTTAAGGAAACGCCTTCCAAATCTTCTTCTTCCTTGCCATCCACATAAATTTTGCCATCCTCTTCACAGAGTTCAAGGGACCTTTGATTCGCTGAACAGGTTTGACATTCTCTATCATCGGCATCATTCTTTTTACAAGAAACGATTGCCATCAGGGAAACCATTGCCAATACCAACATACCTTTTACACCTTTTTTCATAATTCTCGATTTTAAGGTTAAGATTTAGGAAAGCAAGGTTTATAGCGATAATGACCCCGACCTAAATCGATGAGATAAAGGTAGTTGGCATAGGTCGTGAAGTAAATACCGAGAAAATTGTATTTTTTGCTACTGGTTTTCCGTTAGGCGTGAAGAATTTCGATCAAGTTTTTGGCATTTGTAGCTTTATTCCCGAACCACCTCAACCCATTGCCCCTTCGTCCGAACCATATAATCATGATTGTACATGGCCTCGGCTTGGATGCCGGGCAGGTAATACCGACCCAGATAAGAAGCATTCAACAAAATCCGGAAGGTTTTGGTCTCGTGCTTTTTCATATCGAAATAGAAATTGGCGCGATCATCGCGAAGGTCGGTGTGGGTGACCTCGTTTTGGGCGAAGTCGCCGAAATCGGTGAAGCGGGTGTTAACGATTTCCCAGCCACTGGGGAAGATTTCGGTTAGGGCCATGTCTTTTAAAGCATTGCTTGTGGTGTTGGTCAAGGTGATCTCGGCTACAAAATCGGTGCCTTGGGCCATTTTGGCAACATCTAAACGGGTGCCATCTCTTCCTTTGAAGACCATTTGGGCGGAGAGGTTTTTTTGGATGGTTTTTTCCTCACCGACGGGTAGAATGCCGCTGTTGACAATGTTTACGAAAAGTGTATTGCCTTCCTGATTTTGAATTTCGATGGTATTGTCTCCCTTTCTTATGGCTAACCCACGGTTCGCTAAGGTTTTGGTAGTACTGATACCTTCCGATTTACCATTGACGGACAAATTGGCCTTGATGCCCTTTCCACCGACCATTTCGGCGAACTTGGCCATGGCCAATAGGCTGTAGGCGGTGCTTTGGGTACTCATCCACTGCTTTTCGGATAGGCGTTTGGCGAGGGTCTTGGCCAGATTTTGGGCTTTGGCCTTGTCTTTTAACAGGATATAGGTTTCCAAGGCCATAGCACGGTTTCTCTCGGAAGAACCATAAGTGTAGTAATTGTATTTGTAGCCGTCAAAATCCAATCGGGCGGTGCTTATAATGTCCTTGGCAACATTGGCCTGACCGATCAAGGCATAAGTAGCCGCCAATCGGAATTTCGCTTCGTCGGAAAGTCCGCTCGTTTCCCGCAAGCGGTTCATACTGGCAACATCGGCGTTTCCGGAAAGGGCGAGGGTATATAGACGATAGGCCTGTGCTAAATCGGAACTGTCATTGCCAGAGCGCCATTGCTTAGCGACATTCTGCTGATATTTCGTCCAGTTCGATTTGAAGCCTATGGGCAGTACGTAGCCTTTCTTTTCGGCTTCCAACAAAAAGTGCCCGGCATAGCTGGTGCTCCAGTCGTTGGAGTAATTCTGGCCCGGCCAGTACGAGAAACCACCGGTGGCGTTTTGATAGCCGTCCAAGGTCTTGACCGCACGGACGATATTTTGCTGGATTTTCTTTTTCCGATTGCCGTCGAGATCAAAGATGTCGGACAGATACAGCTGCGGGAAAGCGGCCGAGGTAATCTGCTCGACGCATCCATGCGGATATTGGATCAAGTATTCCATTCGACCGTTGAAGTTCATCGGTGGCAAGGTCGAAAACTCGATTTGCGCAGAATTGCTTCCCGCAATGCCGAAGGTTTCCAAACTTATGGTTTGGGAGGCATTGGACTCCAAAACCACGTCAGTAGTTTCCGAAGTAACGGGATTCGGATTGACCACATCGATGGGAATCTTAAAGGATGCCGTTTCCCCATTGCCGGAAGCTTCCACAATAACTTTCCCTATCCCGATAAAATCGGATACTTCCAGTTCGAAATAGGCCATTTTTTCATCTGGCTGGCTAAACGTGACAGATTGCGTAGCATCTCCCAAAATTGTAAAGGATTTATCCTGCTTCAGTTTTAAGGTCACATTTTTCACCTTTTTTTCCATAGCAAAAACGGTGACCGGCAGGGTTACTTTTTCTCCGGGAGTAATCTTACGCGGCAAAGAGGCCAATACCATCAAGGGTTTTCGAACCGGAGTCGTTTTTTCGGCCGATCCATAGGCTTCCTTTTCAGGGTTTCCGGCAACCACCATGGTGCGTACGGAGCCGACATATTTCGGAATCTTGATTTCATGCGATTTTGTTTCGCCATCCTTTAAACTGAAAGGCCCCAAATGCACTACCATGGGTTCGAAGCGGTTCGCCTTTTTGTTTTTCGCACCCGCCAGCTCGCCGTCGCCCCCTATGGCGAATACCTGTTCGATCTTGCCGCCAAAAGCTCCGATGACATTATCATAAACATCCCAAGTCTTTACGCCTAGCGCTTCATGGGCGTAGAATGTATTCCACGGATCGGGCGTTTTAAACCGGGTCAGATCTAACAAGCCGTCATCGACAATCGCAATGCTATACGTCATCGCCTTCTTATGTTGCTCGCCGACTTTTACGGTAATGGTTTCCTCTGGCCGCAGTACCTCGGGCATAGCTATAGTTGGCTGGATTTTGGTCGCAGGATTCTCGACCGACACCGGCACCACCCCGTACAATCGTATAGGATTATCGTTTAGGGTACTGGCATGCGGCTGTAACAACGAAATATGGATGAATACGTTGGGCGTGTACATTTCGTTCATCGGCAGCTGAAACCTGGTCTCCCCCTTAATGGTCTCGACCCAGAGGTTTTCCAAAACTTCGGTCCCGTTTTCGACAGTAACCAATGCCCGCCCACCTTCGGAACTCGGAAAGGTAACTGTGGCCGTTTCATCTACATTATAGGTTTCCTTATCCGTAGAAAACATCAACATGGTCGCCGCGGAAGGGTCTCCCTTACTGGATTTTCCCGCCCAGCCCGGCCAATCGATGTATACTGCTTTTCCTGTAGCGTGGCCGCCGTTCGGGTCTTCGACACGCAATAGATAACGGCCCCATTCGGGATATTTCAGTTCGAACTGAAAACTTCCTTTGCCTGATGAATTGGTGCTGATGGTTTTTTCGAACACTTTTTCATAATACTCGCTACTACTATAATTGGACAGGTTATCCGCCGAAGTATCCCACCACCAGCGCCATTGCACCTTATGGATGCTCACTTTCAGGTTCTTGGTCGCCTTGGCCTTGCCCTTTTCATCGACCGTGACCACCTCGAAATCATGTGGTGTATCGGTTAAGAGCATGCCTCGTGTCTTATCTCCCTTGGGTGAATTAAGGCCAACATAGGTGTCATACGGCGAATAGGGCTTTGTAAACACATCGGTACTGAAATCGCCTCCGTTTTCATAGACTTTGGTAATGAATGCCGCTTGCAACATGCCCGGCGCCCGGCTTTTCAATTCCGGATTGAGGTTGAAATCGGCCTTGCCTTCCGCATCGACCTTGCCGTCGAAAACGATTTGGTCTTCTACCGAAAAACTTCGGGTCGGGTCGTCGAAAACATAACCGGGGAAAGTGTCGAATTTCGTGGTTGTCGTATTGAACTTGGCCGTAATATCCGCCTTCAAATTCTTGGCTGTGGCTCCATGCAGCCATTTGACCTCCATATCGCCGGTGATGGGTTTGGATCCATCCAAGATCTCGGCATCAAACTCCGTTTTGATCTTTAGGCGGTTGGGTTTTATGGTCTCTATTTTTAGGGTTTTTGTAAAGGATGCGCCACCTACCGATACCTTGGCCAACCAATTTCCAGTTGGCGCATTCTCGTCGGTCTTAATGTTGAAATGGTAGAAATTGTTGAGTCCGTTTGTCTTGATTTCCCGACGCACCACTTTATTGTAGGGGTCCATCAGTTCCAACTTGACCGGATGGTTTTCGGGCAGTTTGTTGGCGTTGTCGTTTAATATAAACGAAAGGAAGATCTGATCTCCCGGCCGCCAAACACCACGTTCGCCGAAAATGTATCCTTTTAAACCCTTTTGCAACTGCACCCCATCAACCTTGAACTTGCTGACGGAAAGTGCATTGCCGTCGTTCAGTTTCACATAGGTCTTCTGTCCGTTATGCTCGGCAACCGCGAAATAGGCCAGTTTTTCGGCGTCATAGATCGAAGTTCCATCGGCTTCGGTCACCACATGGCCCATCTGCTGCTGCTGAAAGTTGTAAAAAGTGACCTTGGCACCTGCGATCGGATTGGTGTTCAAGATATCGTTGACCGCCAAAAAATAACTGTTATTAATGCCTTTTTTGACCGTTACCCCGATGTCGGAAGCCAATATGTTGGTACCGACCTTTTTGTCGTAGTAATAGGATTTGTCACAGGGGTTTTCGCGTTCGTTCCAATTGTAATCGTAGTAGTAATCGCTGTAATAGTCTTCGACACCGTCCCAGGAGCTGTCTTCGGCTTCTTCGTCAAAATTTTCTTCGGATGCGGTCTCCGGCTCGAAATTGGAACTGTCACATTTGTACGAACTATCGTGCGGGCCGAAAGTGAACTCCACCCGATAGATGGCACCGACCTCAGGCGAAATCAGGGCCTTCAGGTCGAGAGCGTGGACAGCCCATGTTCCGTTGGCGTTCGAAAGGCTGTTTTGAAGTACCAATTTCTTACGGGCGATGGGGCGCGCCACTGCACGAAGGTTTCCTTCACCGTTCAAATTATTGCCCTGTAAAAACTGTAGGATGTTATTCTGGTAAATTTTATATACTGCTACTTTGACAGATTTTAGATTGACCGCTTCAAAATTGATTTTAAGGTTGTTCGAAGAAGGAAGGATTGTGCCGTTGGAAAGTAGCCGTATCTGCGGCTTCAACTGATCAAAGGCGATGCGTTCTGTAAATTTTTGCTTCAATTTATATCCATCGGTACTTTCGATGCCCTCAAAGACCTCAAGGTTGACCGTGCCCTCAATATCTTTGGAGGGATAGACCTTTAAAGAATTACCATCCACCGCATATTTGGGGCTGTTATCGCTTTCCAAAACGACCAATCCCTTAAAATTTTGTCCTTTTTTGATGGGATCGGAAAAGTTGACCAAAACCATCGTTTTTTCTCCCATTTCTACCGTGGCATCCAATACGGTAAAATTGCTTTTCCCTGGGATTTTGATGGTATTCTCGCCTTTACTATCGATGTCGAACTTACTGCCATCCCAAGAAATTTTCAGATCGGTATCTTCTTCGAATCGTTGGACGCTGTCAATTTTGAATGAAAATTGCGTCCCTTGTTTTACAGCAGTGTCGAATTTTAGGTTAACGGACTTCCCTTTGTGTGTCGCCGACACGAGTTGTTTTGCTTTATCCAACGGAAATTCATCTGCCAAGCGTAATTGTCCGGTCAGATATTGCTTTTCTTTGGAATAGGATTGCAGGGCATCGGTATAGATATTGAACTGTTGTTTGAGGGTCTTGACGCTAAAAGTGAGGGTCTCCAGATTATCGGGAAGATCTTTGATAATCTCCTCTAAATCTAGGGAAATCTGGTATTCGGTATCTTGCTTAAATCCTTTTTCCGGAATAAAGGCTATGGTACGGTCATCTAGGGCAACAACCTTTCCTTTTACGTTTGGGGCGACTTGCAACAGGTCAGAATCAAGTTCATCGCCGCTGTTCCAGCCCTTCACAGGATTGTTCAAAATAATGCGAACATCACTTTGTGCGGAGATTATCCCATGGGTGACTTGGGTGATATATTCCTGAAATCGGTTGAGGTTGTCGAGCTGCTGGGCGGGACTTTCTTTTTCTGTATTACATCCTAATAGTAAAAGAAGAAGAAAAAGGGAGCGTAAAAGTGGCTTGGCCATCATCTAGAAATCTATTTGAACAAATTCTTTTTCAAAAATAGCGGAGTTTCCTACAATAAACCTCACGGTTTCCCGTGAAAAATATCCCAAAATCCATCATTTCCAGATAGAACGAAATTGATAACAGTTTATTACCCGAATCGCATTATACTCCTGCCGGTTAGAAATTCGGGATTATACCGCTTACTTTTTTCCTTTGTCGGCATTATCCCAAAAGTTGAGATTAAACCGTGGTTACGGCTTTCCTTGACCCCGAAGCGCCGGGGTAACGTTAATAAGGAAAAAAATAATCTCCTCAAAATCCTCGAATTTACAAATGGCAAGAAGAATATATCAGGAAATCCGATAAATCGGTATTTCGTCGAAAAGAAGCAATATTGGAGGATAGTCCGCAGAATTTTTTCAATATTAGCCTTGTGGATGTTTCCCAGCATCGACACTGAGAATACGAGAACCCCGATTCTTCGCACCTACTACCCGGAACACGCCTACTTACAAATAGAACCTTGTATGAAAATGAAGATGCACTTGATTGCCATCACACTATTCGTATATACGCTGGTCTCCTGCACCAAGGAGTCCGCTGAACCATTGAATATTGTCGAGAGCCAAAACGTAACAGAAGTAGAACAGGAATTGTTGAAAACCGTCAACGACCATCGGATTTCGTTGGGACAGAACGGCCTGAAATTCAATTCCGTTGCCTATCGGCACGCCAATACGCATACCGACTATATGATTGCCAAGGGAGCCATCAGCCACGATAATTTTACGGTCAGAGCTTCTGAAATTTCAGCGAAGGTAGCTGCGGAATTAGTGGCCGAAAATGTTGCAACGGATTATACGACCGCCTCCGAGGCTTATCAGGGTTGGCTATACAGCGCTAAACACAAACGAACAATGGAAGGAGAGTTCTCCCATACCGCCGTCAGTGTTAAGAAAGATGCGAAGGGTACACTCTACTTTACACAGATTTTTTATCGGTAAAATTTCTTTTCCTATTTTTGGGTAAAATTGTTTGGAGTTTATGGTTTGGTGTTCATATGAACCAAATCACAAACCACAGACAACTAACTCCCAAAACATGCCTATCTCACCCCCTTTCAACCTCGCAAAATGGATTGCCAACAACCGCGATACCTTGAAACCGCCCGTTGGAAATAAAAATCTCTATAAAGATGCAGGCGACTTTATCGTAATGGTCGTTGCGGGACCCAATGCACGAAAAGATTATCACTACAACGAAACGGAAGAGCTTTTTTACCAGTTAGAGGGAAATATTGAAGTGCATATTCAGGAAGACGGCCGCAAAAAGACCTTTGAACTTGGTCCGGGCGATATGTATCTGCATCCTGCAAAAGTGCCGCATTCGCCAGTTCGCCACGAGGGTAGTATCGGTTTGGTCGTCGAACGCAAACGGGCGGACATGAACGTCGACGACGGACTGCTCTGGTTCTGCGACAACTGTAATCACAAGCTCTACGAAGCCTATTTTACGCTGAACGACATCGAAATCGATTTTTTAGCGCATTTCAAACATTTTTACGGTTCCAAGCAATTACGTACCTGCGATAATTGTGGTACGGTGATGCCCGTCGATGAGCGTTTTGTTGCAATTCCCTAACTTGCTGTGCTTATGACGAAGTCCCAAATAGCTAAATATGCAGCGGTCAAAATTGTAGGGACTGCCATTTCTGTGTTCGTTTTCTATTCTATTAATAAAACCTATCAGGAAAGAAACACGGCCACGATTGATAATGCCGTCGCCAAAGCCGAACTTAAGTTAGGGGAAGAGTTGAATAAAATAAACCTCGTCATCGAGTCCATGGCTTTCTTTTATGAGAATACATCGGAAGTATCGCAACAGCTCTTTGAACGCTTTACCAATCCCTTCTTACAAGAATTGAACGGTATCGGGGCTTTGGAATGGGCACCCAAGGTCGAAGATTCCAATGAAGAGGATTTTGAAAGGTTCACGATAATTACCAAGACCGATTCTACGGATAATTTTATCGTTTCTACATCACAGGGGCAGCATTATCCCATTCAGGTATTGAATCCCTTAGAATCCTTACAAAAAGCGGTTGGCTACGATCTCTATTCCGATGATACGAGAAGAACAGCCATCGACCGAGCCATCCAAACTCAAGCAATTGCACTTACTGGACCAATGAGCCTTGTGCTGAACAACAATGGGGTTCCGGGCGTAATGGCTGTAAAATCAGTATCCGACACCGTGTTTAAACGAACAAAAGGAGTTGTTGCCGCGGTGTACCGTATGGACGCATTTATCGGGAATACCCTCACCTCCGAACTGAATGTTCTTGATATTTGCATCCACGACGAAACCTCAGAAAGCGAGCTGTTATATGCCAGTTTCGAAAATGGGGAGATTAAGGATTTTTCCAAGAACTCCATCAACAAGCGAATAAAGGCGGCCGATCGTCTTTGGGACATCCATTTTATACCGAAACCCATGTATCTTTCCTTTCCCCATATATTCGAATCTTATGTAGTTCTCGTACTGGGGCTGATATCGACTCTATTATTGGCCTACACTGTCAAAAAAAGAGATGGGTACAATGACCGGTTAGAGGCTAGGGTGCGCTTGCGAACGTCGGAACTGGAGGCTTCCAACGAATTGAAGGAAAATCTGCTGCGCGAAATCCACCACCGGGTCAAGAACAACCTACAGATTACTTCGAGCCTGATGAATATGCAGAAACGAAAATTGACCAGCAAAGAAGCTATCACTGCCCTGGAAGATAGCCAAGCACGTATATTAGCCATTGCGCTGACCCACCAGAAAATTTATCAGGATAAGGATTCAAAAGCCGTCAACCTTTCCGAATATCTAAATGATCTGATGGAACATACCAAAAAAATCTCATCATCCTTTAGCTATAAAATCGACTGTCCAGATATATCCTTGGACTTAGATCGAGCCGTACCGCTGGCACTTATCATTTCCGAATTGGCGACGAATGCCGCAAAACACGCTTACCCAGATACCACTAAGTACAATGAGTTGATAATCAATGTCGAACGATTGAATCAAGAAGAAGTCTCTTTGACGATTTTAGATAATGGCCAAGGGCTCCCCGATGATTTTGATATCGAAAATGTAGAAGGTATCGGTTTTGAGATTATAAGAGCCCTTTGTAGACAGATTTCGGCGAAGCTCAGTTATGAATCCAATGGACAAGGAACCCAGTTCACGCTTATTTTTGAAAACAAGGGATAAATTTTCAACTTGAAATTGTAGTTCTGATGTATGGCGAGCTTGCTTCAGGCCATTTATTAAAACTGTATTCCTCTTTATGGTTACACTTTGTCTTTTTTCCCCTACATAGGAAAACGTATCTTTGTTGAAAATCTAAACAACACACGTAAAAAAGATATAAAATGTCAAAAATTGCCAAAGAATTCGGTATCGACGATGCCCTAAAAGCATTAGGAATTAATGAACTTAATGAAGGGACCTCTACAGGGTCCAATCATTTTGGTTCAGGGGATATAATAGCATCACATTCTCCCGTTGACGGTGCCTTGATCGCCAAAGTAAAAACAACTACAAAGGAAGATTACGACAAGGTAATAGCGACGGCCACTGGTGCTTTTAAAACTTGGCGGATAATGCCCGCACCTCAGCGTGGCGAAATCGTGCGCCAATTTGGCAACAAACTTCGGGAATTGAAAGAACCCTTGGGGAAATTGGTTTCCTACGAAATGGGGAAATCATACCAAGAAGGTTTAGGCGAGGTTCAAGAAATGATTGATATCTGCGATTTTGCGGTCGGCCTATCAAGGCAGTTGCATGGTCTTACCATGCACTCCGAACGGCCGGGGCATCGTATGTACGAACAATACCATCCGCTTGGCGTAGTTGGCATTATTTCCGCCTTCAACTTTCCTGTGGCCGTTTGGGCCTGGAATACAGCTCTAGCTTGGGTATGCGGCGATGTTTGCGTCTGGAAACCTTCCGAAAAAACACCATTATGCGGGGTGGCCTGCCAAAACATCGCCGCTGAGGTTTTTAAAGCCAACGGACTTCCAGAGGGCATATCCTGTTTGATCAATGGCGATTACAAAGTAGGGGAGATGATGTCTAACGATTCCCGTATTCCCTTGGTTTCGGCCACGGGTTCTATCCGAATGGGGAAAATAGTGGCGCAAGCCGTTGCGGCAAGACTGGGGAAATCACTTTTAGAGCTTGGCGGCAACAACGCCATAATCGTAACACCCGATGCCGACATAAAGATGACGGTAATCGGTGCCGTTTTCGGTGCGGTAGGTACTGCGGGGCAAAGGTGTACTTCGACAAGAAGGCTGATCATCCACGATTCCATCTATGACAAAGTGAAGAATGCTGTTGTCGATGCCTACAAACAATTGCGTATCGGCAACCCCTTGGACGAAAATAATCATGTTGGCCCATTGATAGATACCGATGCCGTGGCGATGTACCAAGAAGCTTTGAAGAAAGTGGTCGAAGAAGGCGGAAAAATTATTGTAGAAGGAGGTGTTTTGAATGGCGAAGGCTATGAAAGTGGCTGTTACGTAAAACCTGCCATCGCTGAGGGCAAGCCTGATTTTGAAATTGTACAGCATGAAACTTTTGCGCCAGTACTATATCTTTTGAAATATTCGGGGGATGTTAAAAATGCCGTGGATATTCAGAACGGCGTAGTTCAGGGTCTTTCTTCGGCAATAATGACCAATAACTTACGGGAAGCAGAACATTTTCTGTCCGTTGCCGGAAGCGACTGCGGTATCGCCAATGTAAATATTGGAACCTCGGGCGCCGAGATCGGCGGGGCCTTCGGAGGTGAAAAAGAAACCGGTGGTGGTCGTGAAAGTGGTTCCGATGCTTGGAAAATCTATATGCGAAGGCAGACAAATACTATAAATTATACAGATCAACTGCCTCTAGCCCAAGGAATAACATTCGAGCTGTAAAGTTGCATTCCTCTCGCTCCTATCGTTGCTCATCGGTTGCAGGTGCGCAAGGTATTCAGTTTGATCTTTTCTGGTGCAATTCTCTCGCTCCTATCGTTGCTCGTCGGTTGCTAGTGCTCAAGGGATGTTTGATTTGTAGATTAAGCTTTTACCGAAAGTCAACTTTTAAAACAAAATACCCGCTGTCTTTCCCTTTACTTGACCTTCCCCCGAATGGACAAGCAAAAAATACAGCGGGTATTAAACACTAAACTAACTCAAACAACTATCATTTTCCGACGGTCGTAAAACCGTAGGTATTTATGCTATTGACTTTTCTTAGGGTTGCTTTTGATGGTTCCGGTCTGTTGTACCTTCCAACTTCCGTGGAGTAGGGCCTGAGTGCCGAGAACAATGACCATGCAGCAAAAGCTTATAAAGTTTATCATCTTGGTTTTCATTTTAATTTGCCTTTTTTATCAATTATTTGATACTCAAAAATACGTTCAAAATAGGTGTTGCAATGCGTTTATGTATCCCTGTCAGTGAAACGTGTAGGATTGTACGGCTTTATTGTATCGTTGGTAAAAGCTCTTTTGGCGCGGGTTCGTCTTGAATTCCTTGTTGCCCTTGTGGCCCCCCCCCATAGTTGCCGTGTAGAGCTCTTTGGTACAGAAAGCCATGGCCAAAAAAAACCCGCTGTATCTCTTCTCCTTACCCTTCCCCCGAATAGGCAAGAAAAAAACACAGCGGGTATTGAACACTAAACTAACTAACTCAAACAACTATTTTAAAATGGATGGGTATAATCCCCTCGAATTATTCTATGCCATGGTCACTTTTAATGGATTCGGTTTGCCTTACCCTCCAATTTCCATGAAGAAGGGCTTGTTTTCAAAAACGATTACCATACAGGTACAATCCGTTATTTTGTTGATTTTCGTTTTTATTATCCTTTGGCTTTAAATTCAAGATAAATATAGTTCGCTAGTTCGGATATGACAGATCATATTGTACGGACGGTAGGATTTCATGTATAGTTTGCGTACAATGGTGCTGACTTAATTTGTTAATCCAAAATAATCTACGACGGCGTTATGGTCATGGGATCTACTCCTGCGTTTTGCAATTCCGTAATGACATCGGTTTTCAATTTCTCAACTTACCGGGGTTACTCGGGCATTTGTACCCTTAAACCGAAATGGTAAACACGGCTGAAATAATAAGTAAAAAGAGACCCGCTGACCGTTTAGCTCCTTCATGCCGATCTTGAATCAGCACTGGCTCAAACGGTCAGCGGGCTCCCAAACCAAACTTTGTTGTAAACTACCCCAATGCCGGAACTTTGTCGGGAGGGATAGATATGTCGGTTCTATATTCGTCGCACTTGTAAATTCTTTGACAATTTCTGAAATAGTTGTTCGATAGGCAAGCCTATTTATACGGATAGCAGCGAATTATGTATAATCCGCATCAACAAAACATATTTTGTAAGTCTAATCCCATTGATTATTAAGATTTAAAGAATAATTTTAACATTTATTTAGATTTTTTTAATACATTTATCTTATAGCATTAGAAAAGTTTTAAAATTGGAAAATCAACATACCTGATTGGGATTATATGTACAACGCAGGCGTTTACTTTAATTGTAAGACGTCATCATCTGAATATGTATTGAAAGCTTTGCCAAGGCCTATCTCGTTCAAAATGGCACTCCTGAAGGGTGTGCCAAGACCGATTCCAAAGGGCTAAAATATCGATTGCCAGAAATGATACTGAAGAGGGCAGAGCTAAAAACAGATGAACCGAAATCTCGATTAAATAAATAAAACAAATAACCCATAAATAGGATAGGATATGCATTTTGAAAACATGAATATTTGGGGCTGGTTGATTCCCTTACTTATAGGCGTCATCTGCGGTATATTGGGGTATCTGATGGGTAAAGGAAGCGTAAAGACAATCGATAACTCGGCAGAACTAAAGACGTTACGCGATAAAAACACCAAATTACAATCCGACTTGGATGCCTGCAGCAAAAAACTGATTGTAAAATCAAGTGGCACGGAAAAAGTGTCTTCATCTTTAGGGACTACATCGGCTAGTTCGGTCGCAGCGGCACCGGTAATAGCTTTTGACGGTGCTGCCGCAAAGTCTGCCTTAGGAAAGACCATCAAAGAGAATGACTTAAAAGTTATTGAAGGTATAGGCCCAAAAATATCAGAAATGTTCAAAGGCGCGGGTATCAAAACTTGGAAGGCGCTCTCGGAAACTTCGGTGGCCAGCTGCCAAGAGATTTTGAATACCGGCGGGGAACGTTACAAAGTACACGACCCAGCATCATGGCCCATGCAGGCCAAGATGTGCTACGAAGGCAAGTGGAAGGAGCTCTTCAGGTGGCAGGAAGAACATGACCATGGTAAACTTTAAACCATCCCATTCGCTTCAACCCACTTGAACCGGTATTGATCTTCGGGGAATTTCATGCGCTCTGAAATGCGTTCGAGCCTTTCCGGTAGTTTAACCAGATAATCACGAGCTTTTTCGGCCTCGTCGTTAAGGCTTCTGATTTTGTCGATTTCCCAGTAGCTGTTAAGTTTTTTGAGGATGTCCACATAATCGAGGGCAGTATAGACGCCGAGACGTTGGGCGCAGTTTGAAAAGTTTTCGAAGGCCGCACCTATGGTTCCACCCGATTCCCTTAAAAAATGGGCGGGCATCACGATTTTCTTTTTCATCATATCGGCAAAGGCAAGTACCATACCCGACGGATCCTCGCCTAAAATGGTCTTTACGAATTCGCGGTACGCCAGGTGGTGCCGCATTTCATCACCGGCAATAATAGTGCACATCTTACCCAATAGTACGTTTCCTTTCTTTTTGGCCATTTGCCCTACGCGTTTATGGGAAATATTTGTGGCCAGTTCCTGAAAAGAGGTATAGACAAAATTTTTATAAGGGTCTCTATCGGTGCCGATATCGAAACCATCGGAGATCAAATGTTGTGTCGTAATTTCAACCTCGCGCATGTTGACCCTTCCTGATAGGTATAGGTACTTGTTTAGCACGTCGCCGTGCCGGTTTTCTTCGCCTGTCCATGCACGTACCCACTTTGCCCAGCCGTTGGTTTTATTATCGCCGTGCTGATCGATGCCTACAACGTCCATTAGCCATGATTCATAGGTCGGTAGCGCCTCTTCGGTAATGGTATCGGCAACCATGGTCACCCAAAAGTCGTAACCTAACTCCTTTGATTCCCCACGCAATTCACGAACGGCCTCCAGAAAACCGTCATTTTCTGAATCGGGTAAAAAATCGGATGGTTGCCAGATTTCCTCTATGGGAATCAGAAAAGAGTCCATAAAACCCTCCACCTGCGGCTCTATGGCCTGCATCACTTCTAATCGTATATTCTTTTCGGCCATTTTTCTATAGTTTAGTTCTGAATCATTTTTACAAAGTTCGTCAATAATATAAGGAATTTACACTAAAATAATGTCTATTTTTTAAGACGAATTTAATTCCTGCCCCGTTCGTTCGGATAGAGTGTATGAACCGCATCGCTCTGCCAAACCTCCTTGGTGTCGACGTCGAGCATCGAAAGCGGTCCTTTAAAAGCCGCGCCGGTATCGATGTTCCAGACATTGGCAGCTAGTTTTGGCTCGGCAATCCCAGTTTTGGAAATAGGGGTATGGCCGATAAAAATCTCGTCATAATGTGAGAGTCTTTTTGGGTAATAAGGACTGTCTTTCGGCAACTCGGGATTCAGGGATTGCGCGAGTTCCCAAAGCGTGCGGTCCCAATAGAAGGTTTCGCGGAAATATTCGTAGTCGATACCCTTTAGATTCGTAAAACCTGCATGCAGAAAAAGGCGGTTTTCTGCATCGAGATACGTGTTTTTTAAATTCCCATAAAAGTGGATGTGCGTGTCTTTTACATCCGTGTCTACATTCTGGTATGAAGCCAAGGTAGCACCCCCGCCATGCTTCATCCAAAGTGGATTATCTTTAGCGCCCCGAAGCCAATCCAGGCACAGCTGGTCGTGGTTGCCTCGGATAAATGTACAGTCGTGTGTTTTCCGCAATCGGATCAAAAAATCAACCGTTTCAACAGCCTCGCTCCATCCGTCAACATAATCACCCAAAAAAATCAACCGATCTTCCATAGTAACTTCGGCCCTTTCCAGAACCTGCACCAATGCCCTTAATCCCGAATGGATGTCGCCTATTACTAAAGTCCTTTTTTTTGTCATGGTGCAAAAATAACGAGGATTACAGAATTATGGGAGGTAAAGAATGCATTTTATAATCATTACATTGAGCCTTAGATTTACCTAGACAGAATTAAACTTTAAATTTCTCAAACTGAAGCTTGAATGGTGAGCAGGCACTATGGTCTATATTTCGATTTTTAGCAAAATGTACAAAAACTTGGTATCATCTCAGATTTGTGTATACTTTTAGGCAATTGAAAAATTTTATAAAATGAAAACCATCTATTGTATCGGCGAACTACTCATTGATTTTGTCGCTGAAAACCAGGGAAACGACCTCTCGAAAGCGGATGTTTTTACCAAAAAACCAGGTGGAGCCCCTGCCAACGTTGCCTGTGCCATTGCCAAATTAGGTGGTAAAAGTAAATTTATTGGATGTGTCGGCAAGGATCCCTTTGGCACTTTTTTATTGGATGTTCTGAATAAAAACAATGTGGACACCTCCTTGGCACAACGTTCAAATACCTTCACGACTTTGGCTTACGTTTCCGTTGCCGAAGACGGCGAACGGGATTTCGTTTTCAGCCGTGGTGCCGATAAAAAACTGAAGTACGATTCTTCGGTCAAAAAGAGCTTCAAAGAGAATATGGTGCATTTTGGGGCGGCGACCGCATTATTGGGAGGTGCACTTGAGGAGGCTTACGACCGCTATCTATTCGATGCCCTGACCCAAAAGGCCTTTATCAGTTTTGACCCCAACTTTCGGGGCGACCTTTGGAAGGACGAGGAAAAAACATTCGTAAAGAAATGTATGATTTTTGTTGAAAAGGCCCATTTGTGCAAGTTCAGTTTGGAGGAAGCCCAGCTACTATCCGGCGAAAAGGAGCTGGAGAAAGCCTGTGCTGTTCTCCACGAAATCGGCACAAAAATTATTACCATAACTTTAGGAAAGAACGGTACTTTGATAAGCACCCCGACCCTTAAAAAGACAGTCGGCAGCATCAAGGTCAACCCAGTCGATACTACGGGTGCAGGGGATGCGTTTATCGGGTGTTTGCTGTATCAGGTTTCAAAATTAAGTGACCCGCACCAAATTCTGAACGATACCGATCGGCTTGTCGAAATGGTGGTAATGGCGAATAAGGCAGGGGCGATTACTACAACGAAATTTGGGGCGATACCGGCCTTGCCAGGATATGATGATGTTTTTTGAGATGGTGTTGTCGGTTAATGACCGGAATCTCCATTTTTACAAGTATTAGCCCCACAAATGCTTGTAAAACTAGTACCCGATTACTCCAGTTCAGGAGCAGTTTGCTCCGCAGAAGTTACGCCCGGAGGCAATTCAATAATCTTAAAATTTCTGAAATGGATTTCAGCTCCTTCCGATTCAAGGCATAAATAGCCTTTCTTTTGGGTAGATTTCGAAATGCCGTTTACAAATTTCCCGTTGACCGCTAGTTTGATGACGCCGTCTACGGCAATGACATCGTAGGTATTCCATTCCCCTTTTCCCTTGGCACGATTTTCAATGGATTTGCTGCGTTCGCCCCTAGGATTATCGGGTACAGTTACAACGCCGCCAACGCCCCAGACCTCACCATGAACATAGGCTATAGGCTGCTGGACACCATCTTTTGCATTGATATTCACCCAGTCGAGTTCGAGCATCTGAATCTCCACGCCGTCGGGCAATGGAGAATCCGCCGGCGGATTGGCACCGCTCCAGGCAAAGACCCCGGAGTTACCACCCGGCTCCATGTGCATCCACTCCACATGCAGAATGAAATTTTCATATTGTTTTTCGGACCTTACTACGCCAATAGGAAGTCCCAAATTGACTAGGACCCCATCTTCGTTGACCGTCCATCCCTTCTTTACGGTGTTGACATTGATCCATTTGATCGAGGATTCGTCATCTGTATTACCGGAAAGGCTATTTTCCAACGTTGTTGACGTGCCGAACTCAAACTCGAAAGCTTCATGTTGGGCGTAGCACAGACTGAGGAGCGCGACGATGAAAAAAGCGAATAGGAATGAGATGGTATTATGTATAGGATTTTTCATTTTCTTAGTGTCTAAATCTGTTTAAAGCTTAATTGGTATTGAGGAGGTTGGTCGCCTATCTTCGTTGGTGGGATTTAGATTTCATTTGCAACCCCTTCACCTATCGGCACCATGCCTTTCTCTCTTGGAACTCGTCGGAGGCACTTAAAAATGGGGACTATCCACATTAACTGACCTCTTTTATTTCAAACCGCTAAGGCTTTCCGCAACATATCGTAACTTTTCTGTACTGCGGTTTCAGGATCTTCCTTGCCCTCCATTTCCAATGAAACATAACCCGTAAAATCCGCATCGCGCATAATCTTGGCAAACCGGTCGTAGTCCATTTCCTTATCGTATACTTCCCCACCTCCGTAATAGGTCTTTGCTTGTATGATATCGGCATGCCCGATCAATCTTTCAAATTGCTCATAGGGTTCCCCGACAAAATTGCCGGTATCAAGATTTAATCCCATCGATGGGGATGATGACAGGGCGTTGTAAATTTCTTCGAGATAATCTATATTGGTCGAGAGGCCCCAATGGTTCTCAAGACAGAGTACGACTCCAGCTTTTTCAGCTTCTTTTAAACATTCGCCCATACAATCTATCACCCATTTTATGGCATCTTGATCTGTATAGCCCTTCGGCGGTTTTTGAATGCCGGTCTCATAAAAGTCTGGAGCTCTTTCTCCCTCCCAACTACCTGTGTTCATTCTAATGGCGGGGATGCCCATCTGTACGGCAAGTTTGATGCATTTTAGGGTATGTTCGATGTGCTCTTGTCGTTTGGCCGCATCCGGTTCCACAAAATTTTGATGGATGGATAGAAAAGGAAGGGCCAGCCCTCTTTCGAAAGCCATTCTTTTCAATTTGTTCATATAAGGCACCGTTTCATTCTCCATTTGACGGTGCAGGATCTCTACGCCGTCAAAGCCGATACGGGCAGCGTTCTCGATTACTTTCTCGATAGGATACTTTTCCGGTTCAAAATGCCAATACGAATAGGTGGATACAATAAGCTTTATGGGCTGCGAATTGACAACGCTGTACTTCGATTTATCATTCTGACTCGCCATAATCATAGATGGTGCCATGGAAGCCGCACCTAACAGGCCAACATTTTTCAACCAGTTTCTTCTTGATGAATGAGTTAGGTTTTTTTTCGATAAAATAGACATGATCTGTTTTTTTTAAAGTTATTGAATTAGGTACTTAGATAAAATTAATGCAGTACCCTTTGAAAGGGGATGGGCGTACGTTTACCAGAAATATTTCAACCTTAAACAGGAAACCCTACCTCCTGAACGCGCTCGTAGGCTTACCCTAACACCTTTGTAACGCCGGGAATCGCTATTTCAGGCCCCTTGTATTCCAAATCCCAATTGTAGGTATCAGGCCCCAATACTTTTGTCGAATTCATGGCTTCATCCCAAGTAACGGTCTGGCCGCTATAGGCCGCCATTCGACTCATAACTCCGAACAAGGTACTGTTTGCACTCAGTTCCCCGTCGTTGATGCCTTTTCCTTGACGGATGGAATCAAAAAGGGCATCGTGTTCGGCCTGGTACATATCGTTCTCATCACCGCGGTATCGCCATGGGTTTTTGCCTGTAATCTCGTGTCGGCTGCCGTCGAAAAGTGCGTTGCCTTCGGTACCCATTATTTCAACGGAATTTTTGGAGGAGCCCCCGTTTTGTTGCCGTGTAAAAGCGTATCCTTTCACCCCATTGTCATAATCGTACTCTAGGGCAAAATGATCGTAAATATTACCATATTTTTCATCTGTTCGCCACTGTCTCCCTCCTGTCCCGGTGGCAGTCAAGGGCATTTTCTCGCCCATGGCCCACGTCATCATGTCTAGGCTGTGAACGAACATCTCGACAAGAAAATCACCTGAAAGCCAATTGTAGTAGTACCAATTGCGCATGTGGTACTGCATATCGTTCCAGTCCGGCTGCCTTTCTTTATACCAGAGTTCGCCACCGTTTCGGGTGGTTGAAACCGTTTTAATTTCCCCGATTTCCCCGTCCAATACCTTCCCATATAGCGCCTGTTTGGGCAAATCGTATCGAAAGCAAAACCCCGATACCATCGAAAGGTTTTTTTCCTTGGCCTTTTTGGCTGCTGCCAACACTTTGCGGACTCCAGGCGCATCGACCGCGACCGGTTTCTCATAAAATACGTGTTTGCCCGCATCTATGGCCGCCGTAAGGTGATTGGGCCTAAACCCGGGTGGACAGGCTAGCACGACCACGTCAACACCTGAATCGATTAATTTTTGGAAAGCGTCAAAACCGATGAACTGCCGTTCTTTTTCCACTTGCACCTTTTCTCCGTGCGTTTTTTTAAGAATCTCCAAAGAACTGTTGAGCCGGTCTTCAAAGATGTCCGCCATGGCATATAAAACTGTATCCGGGTCTGCCGTTATGGCTTGTGAAGCAGCTCCGGTGCCCCTTCCTCCGCAACCGACCAAGCCAACTTTCAAGGTGTCTTTACTGCCGGAAAACAGGGGGTTGGCAAAGCCCATGTTCAATGCAGCCGCACTGTATATCGTTGCCGCTCCCGTAGTTTTTATAAAGGTTCTGCGGTTCGTTCCTTTTCCCATTACAATATCTTTCTTATCCATAACTTCTATTTTACATAACCCGGATTCTGGGTAATTATATCATTAATATCCATTTCTTCTTGGGGAACAGGCCAGCAATAGTCTCTATTTTCATTGAAAGTAGCGAC
>RCMY010000893.1_pt1 | contig 28680 bp, 26 predicted proteins | sample 2041341 | NCBI WGS metagenome assembly RCMY01 (sample SAMN09708234, study PRJNA481090) | Marine sediment metagenome, whole genome shotgun sequencing project.
AGCCTGAGTATTGACACAACACACTGATAACGAGGAGAAATGCACACATTTTGCGTGATCATTTCGACCGTAAATGGTAAAATAGCACTATATTCTCTGGTCGAAATGGTTAACAAAAATGCTTACATCCAGTAGCTCCTCCCATCAAACTAACCTCTTTGGAACAGACCTACTTTTACAACTTGATCCAAACGATCCACTCCTGAAACTATCCACAGCCATACCTTGGCATCATTTTGAAGAAGTTTTCGCAATGCATTACAAAGAAGCCGTTGGCGCCCCGAGTAAGCCAATACGCTTAATGGTCGGATTGTTGCTTCTCAAGCAATTAGAAAACTTAAGTGATGAAAGGGTCGTTGTGCAATGGAGACGCAATCCTTACTACCAGGCTTTTTGTGGCATGAGGGAATATCAAAGAGAATTGCCATGCCACAGCACAGAGTTAGTGCATTTCCGCAAACGCATTGGTGCAGAAGGATTTGAGACGATATTTAAGATGATTATTGGTTTGCATGGAGAACTGGCGCTAGAAGATGCGGTTAATATTGACACCACCGTTCACGAGAAAAACATCACGTACCCAACAGATAGCAAGTTGGCCATTAAGATTGTTAATCGGCTGAACAAGCTCGCCTAAACGAGGTATCAATTTTATTGCAATAGCAATGCCTAACGGCATCAATACTAAATCATCTAGATAACCAATAATTGGCAAAAGATCAGGAATAAGATCGATAGGGCTTAAAGCATAAGCAACGATGACTGCAGCCAATAGTTTTGCATGCTCGCCTAGTTTTGAAAACACGAGCGGGAGCGGGATCGTCATCGCCTCGCAACGAAATCGATTCTGGTTTCAAATTCGTTTTCGATATGTTCAGCTTCCATGCGATCCCTCATATGCTTCTAAGTAAACAAGCCGTCTAGGATGAATGACTCAAAACAATCCGGTAGCGCGCTTCACCACTTTCTAATCTAGCGAGTGCTTCATTAACTTGATCAAAACGATACGTTTCAACTACGGGCTTGATCTCATGTCGAGTAACAAAATCAAGCATTGTTCCCAGGCTTGCTGGGCTGCCGACAGGGGAGCCTGAAATAGTGCGCTGACCAAGAATTAGTGGAAATACGCCGATATCCAATGATTCAAGTGTGGCGCCTAGAAAGTGCAAACGGCCTTTGGGACGTAAGGTGGCAATATAGGCGTTCCAATCGAGTTTCACATCAACAGTTGATAAAATCAGATCAAATTGTCCGGCTGCGGCTTCTAATTTGGCAGGGTCTCGTGAATCAAGCGCTTGATGTGCACCTAGGGACAGTGCTTCCGTTTTCTTTGCTTCATTGGAAGTAAAAGCCGTCACTTCACAACCCCATGCATTAAGAATCTGTAGAGCAATATGGCCTAGGCCACCAATACCAATGACTGCCACCTTGGCGCTAGGTTGAATATTAAATTGCAGTAATGGGTTAAACACCGTAATACCACCACAGAACAACGGCCCGGCGCTTTGTGGGTCAATGTTGTCAGGCAGTGCTACGACACTGGATGCGTTGGCGCGCACCTTATCGGCAAAACCACCATGACGACCGATAATTGTCCCTTGTGCCTGTGTGCAAAGATTATGGTCGCCAGATAAGCAGGTATGGCAAGTCATGCAATAACCCGCATGCCAGCCTAGACCAACGCGTTGGTCTAGTTTTAAATGACTTACGTGATCACCCTTTGCGGCAACCGTACCAATGATTTCATGGCCTGGGACAAAGGGGTATTGCGTCATTTCCCAGTCATTATTCAACATGCTCAGATCGCTATGGCAAATCCCGCAGTGTTCTACCGCTATTTCAACATCATGCGCATCCAACGGCCCAGGGTCATACTCAAAAGGTTGTAGCTCTCCACATGCCTCAAATGCCGCGTACGCTTTTATCATTAATTTTCCTTTACGTTTATAGTCGTCAACAGATTTATACAAAAAACAACAGCGCCAAACCTATGCCGACACTGATCGTGATCATACCCAAGGCACAGCGTTTTGCCAGCAGTGAGCCGCCTATAAAGTAAATCAGGCCTAACTTAAAAGCAGTATTAGATAATATGCCCAGTCCGATTGCTGTGACGGCTTCCGTTGCTTCTAGTTTGTCTTGTTCAAATAGGCGCAAGCTAGTCAGTGTGATGGCATTGACATCGGTCATCCCCGCGATGAGCGCAATGGCATAAAGCCCACTACTGCCCGCTATGTTTGTTAACCATGCAGCAAAAAACAGTATGACAGCATAGAGCAGGCCAAAACTTGCAGCGGTACTAATTTCTGTTGGGTTTTTTATGTCGGGTATGGTCATGTCTGTTTGCTGATTCAGCTGAAACCAACCATAAATGGCAACACTAACGCCAAATAACAACCCACATCCAAGCATGGGCAGGAGCTGAGGCAATATTGATGGGGAAACAATGGCACTCAAAATTGCCAGTCTGACGAAAACAATCAAACTGGCAATTAGGATAACAACGACTGCAAGCTGGGTAAGATTTTGGTTATGTTTACTACGCCGCGCATACACCAACGTGATTGCTGTGCTTGAAACCATGCCCCCCAATGCACCCAATAATACCGCGCCATAGCGTTGTCCAACGAAACGCAAGGCAATATAACCCGCCAGACTAAGGCCTGAAATGAGAACAACCATTAACCAGATTTGATAGGGATTGAGCGTATCAAACGGGCCAAATGTTTTATTGGGGAGAATGGGTAGGATAATGAAAGTCAGTACGGCGAATTGCAGAATAGAGATCAAGTCACGGCGCCCTAAGTTTTGTGTAACACCGTGAAGTTCGGTTTTGAAATACAGCAGTATCGTAGTGACAATAGCCAACATGATTGCCAGTGATGACTCGCCATACCAGACGATGGCACCCAAGCCATAGCACATGACAATGGCCACTATTGTCGTTGTTCCTGGATCAGAAACTTCGTCTTTAATTCGAAGGAATGCGGTGATAGTCATGAAGCCAATAACCAGCAAGCCACCTAGCAACATCCATGGGCCACCCGTTTTCTCCGACAGCATGGCGGCCAATGTGCCAAACATTGCAATTAAAGAAAATGTTCGTAATCCAGCACGTGCCGATGAGCTTCGCTCGCGTTCTAGGCCAATTAACAGCCCGATAGCGAGGCTGGTAGCAAAATTTGGGAGGCTTTCAAACTCACCACCCTGTAGGAATTCGATATTCATTGCGTTATCGGCTCTACCCAGTGCTCAATTAACAACTGTAATGTTGTATTGTTGTTATACTCATTGGCTTGCAATCGATAAACCGCATTGATCATTTTGGGTAATGGGTCGTTGTGGAAAAACAAAATCGCATCATAAGTATTATCTGCTTTTCTTAATTTTAGCTTCAAGTGCTTTTCGCCGACAATACGCTGGCTCTCAACATAAAACAACGCGCTAAATGTTGGTTGCGGAAAACCTTGTCCCCATACCTTGTCTGACAGGCATTGCGCCAGTTCCAGATTCATTTCTGCTACATCTAAATCACCATCTGTTTCAATAATACGTGTTAAATCTGACGGCGAAAGTAGTGTGGCAGTTACTTGCTCAAAAGCATCACAGAATTTTTCAAAATCAGCGGCATTAATGGTAAGACCTGCCGCTGCCGCATGACCACCGAACTTAAGAATCATCCCAGGGTATTTCTTGAAAACGAGATCTAACGCGTCGCGTAAATGAAAGCCAGGAATTGAACGTCCAGAGCCTTTTAACTCTCCATCATTACCTGGCGCAAATGTAATCACCGGACGATGAAATTTGTCCTTTATACGAGAGGCCAATATACCAATTACTCCTTGGTGCCAACTTTCATCAAATAGACAGACACTATATGCGTCTTTAGCTTCATTATTTGAATCGTGTGATTCGAAGACTGACTCCAGCATAAGCAGGGCGTTATCTTGCATACCCGCTTCAATTTCACGCCGCTCACGATTGAGTTGATCCAACTGTTGCGCTATTTGCGTGGCTTGAGCTTCATCGTCCGTAATCAGACACTCAATTCCCAGCGCCATGTCATCCAATCGCCCGGCCGCATTAAGCCGAGGACCTAGAATAAAACCCAGTTCGTAGGTGGAGATAAGCCGCGCCTCACGTCGTCCAATTTGTAACAGGGCCTTGATACCCGCACAGCCACGCCCTTTACGAATACGCTGCAAACCTTGCTGTACCAGAATACGATTATTGTCATCAAGCTTCACGACATCAGCAACCGTACCCAGAGCGACTAAATCTAAAAAGCTGGCAAGATTAGGTTCTTTTTCGGGTGGCTGAAATGCACCTCGAGTGCGTAGTTCCGCGCGCAATGCCAGCATTAGATAAAAAATAACACCAACGCCCGCAATATTTTTACTGGGAAAGTCACAACCAGGTTGATTGGGATTGATGATTGCAAGCGCATCCGGTAGTTCATCGCCAGGCAAGTGGTGATCGGTCACCAGCACTTGCATACCCAGCTGATTGGCTTCTTTAACACCATCAACACTGGCGATGCCATTGTCCACGGTGATAAGAATATCTGGTCGTTTAGTTTCGTGGGCCATGCGCACGATTTCAGGCGTTAAACCGTAGCCATATTCAAAACGATTAGGCACAATATAATCCACAATTGCACCAAATTTACGCAGGATGCGTATACCTACAGCACAGGCAGTCGCGCCGTCTGAGTCATAATCAGCGACGATTAATAGACGTTTCTTTGCGGTAATGGCATCAGCAAGTAATTCAGCCATTAGCGAAATATTTTTGAACTGATTAAATGGAATTAAATGAGATAAGGCGTCTTCCAATTGATTAGGATCTTCAATTCCTCGGGCAGCAAAAATACGTGCGAGAACTGAGGGAAATCCACTTTGACTGAGCTTATCAAAGGCTTGAGGCGAATAATCGCGAACGGTGATATTAGACATATACTCGACAATTTACCAGATTGCCATCAAGTACGCAGCTAAGATTCTGGGTTAATTTTCTCAACTTGTAGGATATATAAACGACGACTGTCCGCACGTAGTACACGGAATTTGAATTGATCAGCAATGACAGACTCGTCGTGCTTGGGTAAGCGGCCAAATTCTTTTAATACCAGCCCACCGACGGTGTCATAGTCCTCGCTATTAAAATTCGCGCCAAGGGTTTCATTGAAACTGTCAATTTCTGTCGTGGCTTTAATACGGTAATGATCCTTTGATTCGACGATAATATTGTCTTCATTTTCGTCAAAGTCATATTCGTCTTCAATATCACCGACAATCTGTTCCAACACATCTTCGATGGTAATAAGTCCGGCAACGCCGCCATATTCATTAACGACGATTGCAATATGATTGCGATTGCTACGGAAATCGTTGAGTAAAATATTGAGCCGCTTAGACTCTGGAATAAACACCGCTGGACGCAGCATATCGCGCACATCGAAATCCTCTTCTCCTGCGTTATAACGCAGTAAATCTTTGGCCAGCAAAATACCAATAACATCATCCTTATTACCTTCAGTTACTGGAAACCGTGAATGTCCTGTTTCAATAACAAAGGGAATAATTTTTTCGGGTGTTTCGTTGAGATTAATTGCTTCCATTTGCGAACGCGGCACCATAATATCGCGTGCTTGCATTTCTGAGACATGCATGACGCCTTCTATCATGCTTAATGCGTCTGAATCGAGTAAATTACGCTTAAACGCGGAATGTAATAATACGACTAATTGCTCGCGATCTGCGGGTGTACGTAGAAGTAATGTGCTGAGTCGTTCATGCCAGCTCTTCCTGGGCGAGGGGTCATCCATATAAGTAGGTAGGTTGTCTATAAAAATTTAATATTGGTAGGGGTTGCCATAACCAAGTTTTGTTACAATTTCAGTTTCAAGTTGCTCCATAACTGCCGCATCCTTATCATTTTCGTGGTCGTAACCTTGCAAATGTAGGACACCATGTACAGTGAGATGCGCATAATGGGCTATTAAGTCTTTATGCTGTTTCTTTGCTTCATTTTCAACAACATCCGCACATAACGCAATATCACCTGACAGCGGTTCCATTTCGTCATAAACAAAGGTCAGCACATTCGTTGCCGAAGCTTTGCCACGAAATTGATGGTTTAGATCCATGCCTTCCGGTTTATCAACAATGCGTAAAGTTATTTCCGCTTCTTTCTTAAGTGCCGACTTAACCCAGCGACGAAATTGTGGTCGTGTTGGAACCATTTCCGCGTCTGTTATATATTGCACTGTAAGCCTAAATTTCATCTCTACATAGCGCTTAACTAATCATCATGGTTATGTTTCTCATGTGCTTCATAAGCATTAACAATACGCTGAACCAACGGATGCCTGACCACATCTTCCGATTTGAAATTAGCAAAAGCAATGCCACGGATGTCTTTTAATATTTTTTGGCTCTCTACCAAACCACTTTTCTGATGTTTAGGGAGATCAATCTGCGTCACATCGCCCGTTATAACGGCCTTTGAACCAAAACCAATGCGTGTTAAGAACATTTTCATTTGTTCAGGCGTGGTGTTTTGCGCTTCATCTAGAATAATGAAAGATTGATTTAATGTGCGCCCTCGCATGAATGCAAGCGGTGCAATTTCTATGGCGTTACGCTCAAACTGTTTGCCGGTTTTATCATATCCCATCAAGTCATAAAGTGCGTCATACAAAGGACGTAAATACGGGTCAACTTTTTGTGTCATGTCACCGGGAAGAAATCCCAAGCGCTCACCCGCTTCGACCGCTGGCCGCACCAAAATAATACGCGACACCAAGTCACGTTCTAATGCATCGACCGCACTAGCGACAGCAAGATAGGTTTTACCTGTCCCAGCTGGGCCAATGGCAAAAGTGATATCGTTTTGTTGAATTTGTTGCAGGTATTCAGCTTGGCGTGGTGTTCTTCCGCAAAGATTACTACGACGAGTCAATAAGGTCGGAGAGGTCACTGCATTGCTTATCGGCGTAATGTTGCTGGTTTGGTTCGATGAAGATCGTGAGTTCATTGCCGCCATCAAGCCCAGCTGCACTTGCTCAAGACTTAAATGATGTTGTGATTGGTCGTATAAACCACACAGCACATGTTCTGCCAATTGTGTTTGATCAGTTTCTCCACGCAAGCTGAAATGCTCATTGCGGCGTGCAATAGATACGTCCAGTGCTGTTTCAATCTGCTTAAGATTTTCGTCGAGCGCACCGCACAGGTTCGCAAGCCGTTTATTATCAGCGGGGGAAAAAGAAATCTCGATAAGTTTGGATTTCAAATGTGTAATGAAACTGTTGTGATAGTTTGATTCTCTCAGTGGTGAGCGTCGTTTGCAAGCGACATTTCTTTATTTTTTCAGTCTATTAACTCGCCACGCAATGTATTTGCCCGTGTCTCAGTAATCTTAATATCTGCAAAACAACCAATTAAAGAAGGGTCTGCAGCAAAGTTCACAACTCTAAAATTATCCGTGCGTCCACGCAATTCTTCCGCATTTCTTTTAGAGTAACCTTCAATTAAAACACGCTGTGTGGTGCCTACCATTTTCTGGCTAATTGCTTGCGCCTGTGTTTTCACTCTTGCTTGCAGCTGATGCAATCTTTTTAGTTTGACATCAGCAGGCGTGTCATCAGGTAAATCCGCTGCGGGAGTGCCCGGGCGTTTGCTATACACGAAGCTAAAAGACTCATCATAGTTCAGGTCTTCAATCAATTTCATAGTCGCTTCAAAATCAGCCTCTGTTTCACCGGGAAAGCCAATAATGAAATCAGAAGATAACGACAACTCAGGTCGTATCGCACGAAGACGCCGAATAATTGATTTATATTCAATCACGCTATAGCCACGCTTCATGGTGGCCAATACACGGTCTGATCCTGACTGAATGGGTAAATGTAAATGACTTACCAGCTTTGGTAATTTTGCATATGTCTCAATTAAACGTGTGGTGAACTCTCTCGGATGAGAGGTTGTATAACGAATACGTTCGATACCAGGGATGTCATGAACATATTCGAGCAACAGCGCAAAATCCGCAATATCACCCTCATCCATTACACCTTGATACGCATTGACATTCTGGCCCAGCAAGTTAACTTCTTTAACGCCTTGATCAACTAAAATAGCAATTTCAGTTAAAACATCACTGAGTGGACGTGAGACTTCTTCGCCACGAGTGTAAGGAACAACGCAAAAACTACAATATTTGCTGCATCCTTCCATTATGGAAACAAAAGCCGTCACACCTTCGGTACGCGCCAATGGCAAATGATCAAACTTTTCTATTTCGGGGAAAGATATATCGACTTGTGGCCGACCTGTTGCTTGTCGTTCGGCGAGTAATTCGGGTAAACGGTGCAAGGTTTGTGGGCCAAAGACGATATCAACATAAGGTGCTCGTCGGACAATCTCTTTGCCTTCCTGACTGGCTACACAGCCTCCAACACCAATTAACAAGTTAGGATTGGCTTCCTTCAGGTGCCTAACGCGCCCAAGATCATGAAACACTTTTTCTTGCGCTTTTTCGCGCACAGAGCAAGTATTAAACAAGATTAAATCAGCTTCTGCTGGATCATCTGTTGGCTCCATACCCTTGGCGGTATGTAGTACGTCGGCCATTTTGTCTGAGTCATACTCATTCATCTGGCAACCAAACGTTTTAATATAAAGTTTATTACTCACAAATTTTTATCGATTCTAGAAAGGCATTGATTCTTTAATAAATTCAAGCAGTTTATTTGAATTGCCATTTTGTTCTATTCTGGCTAATTCAGCTTCCTCTGAGGTTAAAAACCAAATGCGGTGTACATTACCCATGGCATCAATCTGATAGCGAACCGAACCCTTCTCATCAAGCATTGATGGCATAACAATCATGTTATTTTTATCTCTAATCTGACTGCCTGCGCTTAAATACAAGGCTTGCTTACTAATGACTACCATAGGATATTCAAACTTTGTTAATTTCCCCGTTTGACTATCAATCGGAAAATTTCGCAGTAGCTGACCAAATGCAGCATTTGTCAAACTGATCATCAAGATGAAGAACAGCATCACCTGCATTTTTCTCATGGATTTACTGACCTTTTAAAACAAAAAAGACAGAAAAATAGATGGTAGCGAATCCCAGATTCGAACTGGGGACCAACGGATTATGATTCCGCTGCTCTAACCACTGAGCTAATTCGCCACTTGTAAGACCGGGCATTTTGCCTTCGAGATAGTATCTTGTCAAGAATTGTTATGGTGTGCTTGGATTTATTTGCGCCCTCACATACCAAACTACTCTATTAGTTGCCACCTTAATCTATTTATCCGCTATTTCGTAATCCTGCAGAAACACCATTAATTGTTAGATGAATGGAGCGCTTAACTTCTTCGCCATCATCACCGGAGCGATAACGGCGTAATAATTCCACCTGTAAATGATTCAATGGATCAATATAAGGCGTACGGTTACTAATACTACGCATCAAGGTTGGGTTGTCTTGCAGTAGCGCCGTATTCCCAGTGATAGCAAACAACCATTTTTGGCTGCGCTCCCATTCGTCTTTGATGCGTCCGAAAATATTTTCACGCAATTCAACATCAGTCACCAATTCGGCATAGCGTGAGGCAATGCCCATGTCCGATTTGGCAAGCACCATGTCCATGTTGGACAATAAGCTTTGCATAAATGGCCATGTGCGATACATTTCTTGTAATATTTCTAGGCCTTTGCCGCCTTGTTTCTCATTCGCCACAAACGCTTCTACCGCATGACCAAAGCCATACCAACCTGGAATCATGGCACGATTAAGGCTCCAGCTGAATACCCATGGAATGGCACGTAAATCTTCGATATTTTGAGATTTCTTACGGGATGCAGGACGGCTGCCAATGTGCAATCCGGCAATTTCTCTAATAGGCGTGGAGTCAAGAAAGTATTGTTGGAAACCCGGCGTTTCAAATACCAAGTTGCGATAAGCTGCGAATGATTCAGATGCCAATGTTTCCATGGCCTCGTAATAACGTGGTGCATCGTCCCCGATTGGATCATGCCCCAGCAGCGTTGCTTCAATGGTTGCAGCAACCAACGTTTCAAGGTTACGTCGGCCGATTTCAGGCTCGGCATATTTACTACCAATCACCTCACCTTGTTCCGTTACACGAATTTGACCATTAACACTGCCGGGTGGTTGCGCCAAGATACTCTGATAGCTTGGACCACCACCACGTCCAACCGTGCCACCGCGCCCATGGAACAAACGTAGCTCAACCTTATGCTTGGCAAAGACTTTTGTCAGCTCAACTTCTGCTTTGTAGATTTCCCAGTTTGACGTTAAGAAACCGCCGTCTTTGTTGCTGTCAGAGTAACCCAGCATCACTTCCTGTACATTACTACGAGAAAGTAACAATTCACGATAATATGGAATGGAAAACAGTTCATCCATCACTTTTCCACAAATACGCAAATCACCAATGGTTTCAAACAACGGGATAATATTCAGCCCTAATTTTGGGTTTTCGCCCGCTTGCAGTAACCCTACCTCTTTTAATAACAACGCGACTTCTAATACATTAATCACGCGCGTTGTCATAGAAATAATGTAATTTGGCAACGCATCATGCCCAAAACGGCGTTGGATTTCAGCCGCTTTATGAATAATCCGCAGTTCACTCTGCGTGGTCTCGGAATATTTCAAATAAGGTGAACGCAACAGACGAGGGCTGCTGATCTCAGCTAACAACCATTTAGTCCGCTCATCCTCTGATAGATCCAAATAACCCGTACGATGGGTGCCCAACTCAAATAATTCGGCAACAACTTGCTCATGCACCTGGCTATGTTGACGCATATCGATTGATGCCAAATGAAAACCAAACACATCAGCTGCGCGGCGAAGATTACGTAAGTCACCACGCGCCAACCAATCTGATTTGTGCTGTTTTAATGAGTTGATAATCACATCAAGATCATGAACCAACTCAGCACTATCCGCATAAGGCTCGGCGGATTGGTCAACTTTATCACGGTGGGTAGCTGCATGGCCTAATTGGTGGTTGGTGGCGATTAGACGTTCACGAATACCATGAAAAGCACGTCGATAAGGCTCGTCTTTGCGGTTAACTGGAATGCCATCTGACGATGAAGCCGCCGCCAATTCTTCCAATTCATCGCTGATATTAACTAACCGTTCTGCCAGACTCATGGTGTCGCCGATTTTCTTAACCCCGTCGATATAAAACTCTAACGCCTGTGCTGAATGACGCTCTGCAGCATGTAACATGACCTGGTGCGTCACAAAGGGGTTGCCGTCACGATCACCACCTATCCAACTTCCCATGCGTAGAAAGGTCGGAACAGACGGTGCGTCATCGCCCATATGGCGCTCAAGCAGGTTTTCTATTTTTGCGTAAACATAAGGTATTTCGGAAAGAAAACTGTAGCGATAATAAGCAAGACCGTTTTCAATTTCATCATGAACTGACAAACGAACAGAACGTAACATGCGTGTTTGCCATAAAAGCTGAATGACTGCGCGGAGTTTCTCCTCATTTTGGCGTAATTCATTCGGCGTTAGCTCAATGCGCGTACGTGTTCTTAATAAACGCTCTATCGTTAACTGGCAATCAAGAATGCTGCGACGTTGCACCTCAGTTGGATGTGCAGTTAAAACGGGTGACACAATCGCTTTAGAAAAAAACTTCACTAAGGCTGCTCTATCTTTTCCATTTTCAAATACTCGCTCCAAGGCAAGCGTCACACTCCCTGATTGCGGAGGTGAACCCGCGCACAGATGAGCACGACGGCGTCGATTATGGTGCAAATCTTCCGCAATATTAGAAAGTAAAGAGAAATAGCTGAATGCACGTACCACGGATACCGTGGATTTATTGCTCAAACCAGCTAATATTGCGTCAAGCTCCTGTCGAGCCTTTGGGTCTTGTTCACGGTGGAAGCGGATGGCTATTTGACGAATATTCTCTACCAAATCAAACGTATAATCTCCTTCTTGCTCACGCAATGTATCGCCCAACATGCGTCCTAAAAAACGGATATCATCACGGAGTGGAATATCTTTATCAGCAATCGAATCGTTTTCGGAATCATTGTTCACTGAAGTAACAGTACTCATAAATTGGCATCGCCTGCAGTATAAAAATTTGTAAAGCTAATATATGTCACGGCCAAAGCTGGCACTGTCCATGCTAAAATACTTGTCATCGAAATATTTTGTAATCTATTCATTTTAATATCAATGCCCAGTTCATTTGTTATCCCTCAGAAAATTGTAATTGCTTCGCGAGAAAGCTTGCTTGCTATGTGGCAAGCCAAATTCATTCAGCGACGATTAACCGAATTATACCCCCAAACAGAAATCAGCATACTTGGCATGACCACACGTGGTGATCAGATTCTTGATACTTCGCTGTCAAAAATAGGCGGAAAAGGTTTATTTATTAAAGAGTTGGAGCAAGCTTTGGCTGATGGTCGTGCAGATATTGCGGTGCACTCTATGAAAGATATGCCTATGAATGTCCCAGAAGGATTCATATTGGCTGCGATCACTGAACGCGAAGATCCACGAGATGCGTTTGTTTCCAATAAGTTTACCAGTTTGGAATCACTCCCCGTTGGTAGCGTTGTTGGCACTTCCAGTCTGCGACGTGAGAGTCAATTGCGCGCACAGTTCCCACACTTAGAAGTACAACCACTACGTGGTAATGTGCAAACACGGCTACGTAAGCTTGATGAGGAACAATATGCCGCCATCATTCTTGCAGCTGCTGGTTTAAAGCGACTGGAACTAGGTCATCGCATCACAGAGTTATTAAGCACTAAAATGAGTCTGCCTGCCGTTGGCCAAGGTGCACTTGGAATTGAATGTAGCTCAGATCGCCCTGAATTAGTCACTTTCTTAAAACCACTCTACCACCTTGAAACCGCACAATGTGTTGAAGCTGAACGCGCCATGAGTCGTGTTCTCGGTGGCAGTTGCCAAGTACCGCTGGGGGGGTTCGCTGAAATTACTGATGGGTCATTGCATCTACGTGGATTCGTTGCAACACCTGATGGCAAACGTGTTATCAGTGAAGAGAGAACTGGCAAGCCGGAAACAGGTGCTGCCATGGGAGAGCAAATGGCACAGAATTTAAAAACACAGGGAGCTGATGAGATTTTGGCTGCATTAGCACTACCCGACCATTGAGGATAAGTTGTCTAAGATTAAACCGTTAGCTGGGGTTAATGTACTTGTTACGCGCCCAGTGCAGCAAGCAAAAAACCTAGCTGATGGGATTTATGCAATGGGTGGTCATTCCATATTATTTCCAGTTCTGGAAATTGCTGATATGGAAGATACCCGACCGTTACTTACAATAATTGCTCGGTTAAACGAATTTGATCTAGCTATTTTTGTTAGTCCTAATGCGGTTAATAAAGCAATGCATTTGATTCAAGCCAATAGAACACTACCGCCCAATATGAAAATAGCGGTTGTTGGAAAAGGAAGCGCAAATGAATTAAAGCAGTTTGGTGTTACTGATATCATCGTACCCACAGAACGCAATGATAGTGAAGCATTACTTGATCAAAGTGAATTGCAGCAAATGAAGAGCAAGCGTGTTGTCATTTTTCGTGGCAATGGAGGACGAACGCTACTTGGTGATACCTTGATTGAGCGAGGAGCCATATTAGAATACGCAGAATGCTATCATCGAGGCAGACCAAACGTTGATGTAGCCCCGTTATTAACTACGTGGTCACATGATAAATTAAACGCTGTCACGATCACTAGTAGCGAAGGATTACATAATTTATTTGACATGATAGGCCAGCTTGGCCAACAATTACTAAAAACGACCCCGTTATTTACGGCACATGAACGAATTGCTCAGAAAGCAAGGGATCTTGGCTTGGTAAAGATTATACTAACACCTGCCGGAGATGAAGGTTTACTACAGGGCCTTATAGATTACTTTTCTAGCAATCAAGCATCAGGGATAACGTCTAAAAATGAATAGAGATACCCAGGGCACATCTAAACTAATGTCTCGCTTTATATCACTATTACTGGCGCCTTTTTTTGCCGCATTAATTATTTGGCAATGGCCTGTTATTAGTAGCAAAATACTAGAAACCAAAGAAACAGTAGAAATTTTTATTGCGGATATTGATGCGCTAGGTGAAGATTCTCGCGCATTAATGGTGGCAGTTGAAGAAACTAAGCTAGCAACAGAAGATCGCCTAAATCAGCTAGAAAATCATTTAGTAAAATCTCAAGAACTTCAAGCGGCGATTGAATCATTTCGCGAAACGCTCGCTCATGATACGGATGATGATCCCCTGGAAGAGGTAACGCAGTTAATTCACTATGCAGACCAACACCTTAGCGTCACACCTGATACCGACGTTGCTTTAGAGAGTCTGCAGCAAGCAAAAGTATTGCTGAAAAATGCACATGACACTCAGTTTTCTGCGTTGTATGAAAGCATTGAAAAAGATATAGAAGGCTTAGAGGCTATTCCAGATAATGGCTCTATAACAATGAAAATCAGCTACCAACTTAGAGATCTGGCGGCGTCCATAGAGAAGCTTCCATTGCAGATGAGCGCTGATTTAAAGGAAGTCGATATTGATTTCCTTCCGCTACAGGAACCGACAGAAGAAAAATTGTGGCTTAAATTTCTTAATGAAATCTGGAATGATATGCAAGCATTTATTCGTATCCAAAAAGTAAATAATCCAGATACTGAAATATTGTCGCCTTCTCAAATTCATTTTCTCAATGAGAATCTTAAATTAAAATTTATGTTAATGCAGTTTTCCCTACTGTCTCATGATAAAACTAGCTTTGACAGCGATCTTGAAGCGGCAATAGATTGGATTAATCAACACTATGATAAAAACTCAGACTTAGTGATTGATATGATTGAAAAATTAAATCAGCTACATAATGACAATGCCGGGTTTGAAGAACCCAACATCTCTGCAAGTCTTGATGCAATTCACAACCTTCAGAATATAAGCAACGAGGAGAACAAATGAGACTCATACTATGGCTCCTAGCATTATTTGCCGCGGCCGTGGCTGTAGCACTTGCAGCTAAATATAATACAGGCCATGTCTTATTAATCATGCAGCCGTATCGGGTTGAGCTATCGCTTAACATCTTTTTAATCGGATTACTCGCCGCATTTTTTGTTTTCTATTTGGCAGTACGGCTATTAGTAGGTATCTTAGGATTTAATCGTCGTCATCGCCATAAAAAAGCAGAATACATGCTATTGACTGGCATCAAAGCCTATTTTGAGGGCAACTATGCAAGAGCCAAGAAAGCTGCGTCTATTGCATTGAAATTGACAGAACATACAACAGAAATAGCCATTAATGCTGTTATTGCTGCACGTTCAGCACACAAATTAAAAGAATTTTCACAGCGTGATAAATACCTCGTTACCGTTAAAAAAGAAGCGCCTGACGAAAGAATATTGCGGCTAGTGACTCAAACGGATCTGCAACTAAGTGACGGGAAACATGAAGAAGCACTTAATTCATTGCAGGATTTATACTCCACCGGCGGTCTGCAACAAACAGCGGTCATACTTTTAGAGCTTGAAGCACAGCAACAAGCAGAAAACTGGGATGCCGTTATTGAGTTAACTACCATATTAGAAGGCCGCCGTCATTTTAATAAAACACATGTTAAACAATTGCGACATAACGCGCATTTCGAAAATATCAAAAAGAAATCTACCGACCTGCAATCTCTTAACAGGTATTGGCAAAGTTTACCCATAGAAGAGAAAAGGAATAGTAAAATTGCTATTGCCGCAACCCGTGCTTTCATTACATTAGGTAATTGCGAGGCAGCAAATCGTGTTATTGAACAAAGTGTTGACGCTGAATGGAATTCAGAGTTAATTACACTTTATTCACAATGTTTGGACTATCATGTCAACAGACAGATTGAGTGTGCTGAGGTTTGGCTAAGAGCGCAACCTAACAATGCATACTTACTTCTCACATTAGGAAAATTGTGCACACATTGCGAGCTTTGGGGTAAAGCACAGAATTACTTGGAAGCAAGCTTGTCAGTAGAACCGGGCCATGCAGCACATCTTGCGTTAGCGCAACTCAATGAAAAGTTAGGTAAACACGAACTAGCGATAGATCACTACAACAAAGGGCTAAAATTTACACTAAAACAACTAAACTAAGTGTTGTCAGTTGGTAGAGAAGGCGAAAAAACATCTGAAAAGAAACTCTCATTTGGTAAGCTGCGCAACTTGGTGAAATCGTCAAATGCAGCTTTTACCATGACAGGTAAGCCACAAGCATAAATTTGGTGGTTAGCAAGATTCTCATAATCTTGTAAAACAGCCTGATGAACCAGGCCTTCTTTTCCATGCCAGTTATCTGTTGCTAATGCATCAGATAAAACTGGTATGAATGTAAAATTATTATGCTGCTGTTCCCAGCTTTCTGCTAACGTCAATAAATATAAATCAGCTTTAGTACGAGCACCCCAATACAACGTCATTTTCCTTTTTACCTTGCTATTGGCTTGCTTAGAAAAGGCATGCTCTAACATACTCTTTATTGGCGCAAACCCTGTGCCACTGGCAACAAAGATAATTGGTGCCTCATTTGGGGTGTCACGAAGGAAAAATGAACCGAAGGGTCCCTCAAAACGTAATATGTCTTTCTCTTTCATTTTCGTAAACACATGCTCGGCAAAAACGCCGCCGGAATAGTTTCTGCAATGTAACTGTAAACACTCATCATCATGAGGTGCGTTAGCCAATGAGAAACTCCGTCGTTTTCCATCTTTTAGTAAAATATCAATATATTGACCAGCAAGAAACTGTAGGCGTTGACTGGGAGGAAGCTTGAGTGAGAGCACCATGACATCGGGAGCTACAAGCTCAAGTTTTTGCACGCGGCAAGGCAAGGTTTTAATTTCAATATTCTTGATAGTGCTGATTTCTTGACGCTCAATAACAAGATCTGATAGCGGTGAAGCACAACAAAATAATGCCATGCCATTTTCTTTTTCTTTTTCGGTCAATGTATCCTCATCATGCTGACCAAAGTCAACGCTGCCTTGTGTGATTTTCCCTTTGCATGCACCACAAGAGCCATTACGGCAGCCGTAAGGAAGTGACAGCCCTTCACGTAAAGCAGCTTGCAATATGGTCTCATTTGATCTTACGTTTATAATATGATCGCTGGGCTTAATGATAATTTGATACGACATTAAATGACTAACACGTTAAAAATAATTAGAAGGAAAAATTTCTTTTGGCACTGAAAAACACACTATTAATTGTTGGTTGTGGTGATATAGCATTGCGTACAGCGCCACTATTGCAAGCACATTATAGAATATTAGGGTTATGCCGTAGTCCGGAAAATTTTACTCGGTTGCGTTCACACGGAATCATTCCTGTATCTGGAAATCTTGATCACTTAAAAAGCCTTGATAAACTTGCGAGTGTTGCTCAAGTGGTTATACATCTCGCGCCACCACCCAATCATGGAAAACATGATACACGAACTGCAAACCTTTTAGCAGCGTTGACTAAACGCCCACAAATAAAAGGCATAATATTACCACAACGACTTATCTATATCAGCACAAGCGGCGTATATGGTAACTGTAATGGTGCCTTAATCGACGAAACTTATCCAACAAACCCAGGCAATGATCGCGCATTACGTCGGATTAATGCCGAAAACCAAGTGCGCGCTTGGGGATTGCGCAATCATGTCAATACGTCAATACTGCGTGTCCCTGGTATATACGCGGGTAATCGCCTTCCATTAGTACGCGTACAAGAAGGTAAGCCTATGCTTTCTGAAGAAGATGATAGTTATACCAACCATATACATGCGAATGACTTGGCACAAATCATTTGCGCAGCAACCCGCCATGCCAAACCGAATAGAATCTATCACGCTTGTGATAACTCCCATCTTAAAATGGGTGAATACTTTGATTTAGTCGCTGATAAATTCAATCTTCCACATCCCCCAAGAGTATCTCGTAATCAAGCTTTAGGTCATATTTCGCCAGGCATGTTGTCTTACCTGGACGAATCAAGACGATTAAATAATTTCCGCATGAAAAAAGAGCTCCATATAAAGCTTAATTATCCAGCTGTCGCTGAAGGCATTTTTCATGATTAAAACTTAAAATCATTACTGGCCAGATTTAAGGCTAGGAGGCTGTCCGAGAATAGATGTCGTAGCGAGGGGAAGTAATTTTGAGGCAGATTTCTTGATCATTTGAGGCGAATAGTTATTCTATTTAACGAAAATGATCGGGAAACCTAGCCAAAATAGCTTTCCTGTAGTAGATCATTCTATTCCCAGACAGGCTCCCAACCCGCTATCTCTTTAATAATTCGCTCCACAATACACAGCAATTAATTCTAAGTGATTTATAGATACGTGCCGTTACTGCCAAACATACACATTAATTGCAATTTTCTTGGAAATTATGAGTAATAACCGACATTTCCAACGGCCAGAAAATTGCAAGAACTGAATGTCTTGGACAATTAAGGAGTTATTATGGCAGCTGTGATAGCACGTGCAGATAAGAGAGTCAAAGAAACCAATTATTCATGGGAAGGTAAAGATAAATCGGGCAAGGTATTCAGGGGTGAAATGCGTGCAGCAGGCACAGTAGTCGTAAAAACTGCCATGCGCCGCCAAGGTATTCGAATAACGAAGATCAAGAAAACGCAGTCGGGCGGTACGATTTCCGATAAAGATATTACATTATTCACACGCCAACTTGCTACCATGATGAAAGCGGGCGTGCCCTTATTGCAAGCATTTGATATTGTCGGGAAAGGGCATACTAATAGAGCTGTAGCAAAATTGCTCATGGATGTTAAATCGGATGTTGAAACAGGAAGTAATCTTGCTGACGCATTTCGCAAATACCCATTATATTTCGACGCATTATTTTGTAATTTAGTTGGTGCAGGTGAAGCAGCGGGTATTCTTGATACTTTGCTAGACCGTTTGGCTACCTACAAAGAAAAGATTCAGGCTATTAAGGGGAAAATTAAATCAGCCCTCTTTTATCCTATTTCAATTATTGCTGTTGCATTCATTATTACAGCCGTTATCATGATTTTTGTAGTTCCTGCTTTCAAGGATTTGTTTGAAGGGTTTGGTGCCGATCTTCCTGCGCCAACATTAGTTGTTATGTCTATATCCGACTTCTTTGTTGAATATTGGTGGGCCATCTTTGGTATCGTTGGTGGTGGTATTTATGGTTTTTTATACGCATGGAAGCGCTCTGTCCCGATGCAAAAAGTTATGGATAGAATCGCTTTGAAGTTACCTATCTTTGGTGATGTTATTCGCAAAGCAACAATTGCACGTTGGGCGCGCACACTTTCCACTATGTTTGCTGCAGGTGTTCCATTGGTTGAATCATTAGATTCTGTTGCAGGTGCAGCAGGTAACTATGTCTATTATGAAGCAACAAAAAAAATTCAACTCGAAGTCAGTACTGGTAATAGTTTGATGGCATCAATGACAGGCACCAATGTTTTTCCAAATATGGTCATTCAGATGGTTGCTATTGGTGAAGAATCAGGCTCCTTAGATTCAATGCTGAGTAAAGTTGCTGATTTTTACGAAGCTGAAGTGGATGACGCGGTTGATGCGCTTTCCAGTCTAATGGAACCTGTCATTATGGTGGTACTTGGCACGCTGATTGGTGGCATGGTTGTTGCAATGTATCTTCCAATCTTTAAAATGGGTCAAGTGGTTGGCTAGAAAATACAGCAAAAGCCATAATGTAGTTATATAATAATTAACAGGGCATTTATAAAAGTAAATGCCCTGTTTGTATGGTGTTTACTCAAAGAAGCGCACTTTTGTAGTTACAAAACAATCAATAGATCTAAAACGCCAACTCTACTTATGTCTCTTATACAAGATAACCCGCACTTATTTATTTTTCTTTGTTCTATTATTGGCTTAATGGTGGGAAGTTTTCTAAATGTCGTTATCCACCGCTTGCCAAAAATGATGGAACGCACTTGGCATCAACAATGTGCCGAGTTGCAGGGGGCGGAAGTCAAGATTTTACCTGCCTACAATATCGCTACACCTCGTTCAATGTGTCCTAATTGTGGACATAAAATTACAGCATTAGAGAATATCCCCGTCCTCAGTTACTTGTTCCTAAAGGGAGGCTGCTCACAATGCCATCAGAAAGTTTCACTACGCTATCCTATTGTTGAAATATTAACGAGTATCTCGAGTGGTTACATTGCATGGCATTTTGGTTTTAGCTTATTGACACTTGCTGCATTAATCTTTGTTTGGACCATGATTACGCTCGCTGCTATTGATTTTGATACACAGCTTTTGCCTGATGATATTACGCTTCCGTTATTATGGTTAGGGCTATTAATTAATTTAAATAACGGTTTTACTCATATTCAATCTGCGATTATTGGTGCTGTTATCGGCTACCTTATTTTATGGTCAATATTCTGGATTTTTAAGCTGACCACTGGTAAAGAAGGCATGGGCTATGGTGACTTTAAATTACTAGCAGCCATTGGTGCATGGTTTGGGTGGAGTATGTTACCTTTAGTGATACTTCTTTCTTCTATGGCTGGTGCGATTATTGGTCTTGTATTAATGTTTTCCTTAGGACACAAAAGAGATATACCCATTCCATTCGGGCCTTACTTGGCAATTGGTGGTGTTGTTGCACTATTTTGGGGAAATAAAATTAATCATGCTTACTTCGCATTATTTTAATTGACGCCTCTTGTCATTGGATTAACGGGCGGTATTGGCAGTGGCAAAACATGCGCCGCCAACTATTTTGCTGAATTTGGTATCAATATTATTGATGCAGATGAAATAGCACGAACGCTTACTCAGCCGGGTGGCTCAGCTATTGCTCCCATAACAAATACATTCAGCGACGCTGTTATAGCAATTGATGGCGCATTAGACAGAAATAAAATGCGTCAATTGGTGTTTTCTGATAATGCCATTAAGCAAAAACTTGAAGCAATTCTTCATCCGCTGATTCTCAAAGAAGTTGTTCATCGCGTCAAACAATCAGAATCATCTTATACAATCGTCGCAATACCGCTGCTATTTGAAACTACAGACTACCATGAAATCATTCAACGTATCCTAGTAATAGACTGTGATGAACAAAAACAAGTAGCCCGTACAATGGCGCGTAGTAAGCTAAATGAACAAGAAGTTAGAGCGATAATGACAACCCAAGTTTCACGCCAATACCGCCTACAAAAAGCAGATGATATAATTATTAACAATGATGATCTTGATTGCCTGCACGAGCAAATCTCACGACTACATAAAAAATACTTGAAAATTTCATAAGCTAAACCAGTCGGTTATCAAATTTATAACGATTTAAGTTAATTTTAGTTTGTGAAATGATCTGGCATAAGGCAAGATCTCAGTATTCAATACTCTAAATACAAAAAATCAATTGTGATTTGTTACGAGCACCCTTTAAATGAACGCGTCCGTACATTATTGCGTCTTGAAGACTTATTTAACAAAATAACCTTTTTTTCTGCTAAAGATACAGCGATTGAGCATCATGCGACACTTGCCGCATTTTTTGAATTACTTGACATAACAAGTCGCGGCGATATTAAGTCAGACTTGCTGCAAGAATTGGAAAGACAAAAGCAATCATTAGAGGCGTTGCGTAGGAATCCAAATGTCTCTGAATCAGCACTCGACGAAGTATTGGAAGATATACAAATTACATTTCGCAGCATGCTTAATATCTCTGGCAAGGTTGGCGAGCATCTTCGTGACAATGAATGGTTAATGAGTATCAAACAACGTGCGGGCGTGCCTGGTGGTGTATGTGCTTTTGATTTGCCTTCCTATCATCGTTGGCTTCATGCTGACCCTGAAATGCGACGGCAAGATTTCGATGATTGGTTGACACCATTATTACCAGTTCGAGATGGCTTTAGCATCGTGCTTCATTTGTTAAGAAAGAGTGGAAAAACCAATGATTATCTCGCGGAAAAAGGCATTTTCCAGCAAACAGGATCCGGTTGCACTGCACACCTATTACGCCTTAAAATCAACGATGATTTACCTTGCGTTCCAGAAATAAGCGCCAACAAATATGCACTTAACATTCGCTTTATTCCCTCAGAATTAGGCCAAAAAAATAAAGTGTATGAAGAAAATGTTAATTTCGAACTAACTTTCTGTAATCTCTAAGAAAACATTGGTTAACTCATGAAACAAGCTGTCGTAAACTGCCCGCAATGCGATGAAATTGTTGAATGGAGCGAGACCAGTCGTTTTCGCCCGTTTTGTTCAGAACGTTGTAAATTACAGGACTTGGGACAGTGGGCGACAGAATCTTATCGCATCCCTGACAATGAGCAAAAAATAAAAGACGAAGAATAATGGGCTATGCTATTCCACGCATCATTGCAATACCATGACCACCATGCTCAAGTGCTGTGCTCAAATCCTCATGGCACAACCCGCCTAGTGCGTAAACTGGGAGCGAATAGTCTGCAATAAGTGACGCAAATTTTCTCCAGCCTAATGACGACAAGCCTGGGTGTGTTAACGTTGGCAAAACGGGGCCTAATACAACAAAATCCACACCCAATTGTTCGGCATGAAAAAGTTCTTCTGCATTATGACATGAAGCGCCACACCAATCAGTTTCAGGGCGTCCTGACAGTTTCATCAACTGCGATGACGTTAAATGCACGCCATCAGCGCCTATCTCGTCAGAGAACTCGGCGTCTCCATTTATCAGAACCTTTGCACCATGCGTATGCGCAAGCGTAATGACTTCACGTGAAAATACATGCAACTTATCTTTCGCCATATTTTTCTCACGTAACTGTATAAGCCGTAAGCCATCCTGTAACGCATGCGTTAGCTTTTCTATTGAAGCATCTATACCAATTTCTTCGACCTGTGTAATGGCGTAAACAGGCGGCAACAGCAGTGCGCGTAATACAGGGCCATTAGCTGGCAACACAGGTGTCACATTGACGCTGTCAGCCGTTTGCCAGGATAGCACCTGGCTTTCGCGGGGCTGCAACTCTCCATGCCATTCCGTTACACGAAAGAAATGTAAACGAACTGTCGCATGCTCATAGCTAAAAATGCGTGTAATCCATGGATAAGCATGTGTTGTCTGCATGCCTAACTCTTCTTGCAATTCCCGACCGAGTGCATGACGTAGTGATTCGCCCGTTTCCACTTTGCCACCAGGAAATTCCCAGTAACCTGTATAGGGTTTACCTTCAGGTCTACTCGCCAACAAAAAACTATCGTCAGGCCGCGTGATAATCGCAGCAACAACTTCTACAATTGACGTGGACATTGTCGCTTTACTAAACAGCTATTACTTATTATTCTCATGCAACCTTTATTTAGCTTCGGTAATCTGAATTGATTTTCACATAATCATATGAAAAATCACAAGTCCACACGGTAGTCGTCGCAACGCCACGATTTAGCATAACCCGCATGGTAATTTCTGATTGATTCATCACGCGCTGCCCATTTTCTTCTTGATAGTTTTGCGCTCTGCCGCCATGTTCAGCTACCAGCACCTCATCTAGATACAGCTGAATGCCATTTACATCCAGATCATTAATACCTGCATAACCGATTGCTGCGAGTATCCGCCCTAAATTGGGGTCAGACGCAAAGAACGCAGTCTTGACCAACGGTGAATGAGCAATAGCATAAGCCACCTTGCTGCATTCATCTAGATCTTTTCCACCATCAACCTGCACCGTAATAAACTTAGTCGCTCCCTCACCATCACGCACAATCATTTTGGCCAGCTCTGCAGCAACGGCGGTAATGGCTTCTTGTAATTGGCCAAATTCAGCACTTTCTTTATGGGTGATCTCCGCATGATCCGCGCGACCGGTTGCCAGCAACATAAATGCATCATTGGTGGACGTATCACCATCCACGGTAATGCGATTAAACGAGTGATCCGCTGCATACTGCACCATTTCCTGCAACAAAGACTGACTGATTGCCGCATCCGTCGCTACATAACCCAGCATCGTCGCCATGTTCGGACGAATCATACCGGAACCTTTGGCAATGCCGGTAATAGTAACTGTTTGTCCACTTAACTGAATTTTTTTTGAGGTCGCTTTGGGCACAATGTCTGTCGTCAAAATGGCATGTGCAGCATCAAACCAGTTATCAGCCTTGAGATTGGCAACTGCTGCAGGCAGCCCTTTAACAATGGCATCAATGGGTAATGGCTCCATAGTCACACCAGTCGAAAATGGCAACACCTGCTCTGCGTCGCAGCCCAGTAATGCTGCCAGCGCAGCACAAGTAGTCTGCGTATGCTGAAGACCCATCTCACCTGTTCCGGCATTGGCATTGCCAGTATTTACCACCAATGCACGGATAGATTGTTGCGCCAGATGTTTCCTCGCCACTATCACCGGCGCAGCACAAAAGCGGTTCTGAGTAAAAACACCAGCAACTTTGGTGTCCGTGCCCAAAGCGATCACCAACAAATCTTTACGATCTTGCTTTTTAATGCCAGCTTCAGCAATGCCAAGTGCTATGCCAGCTACGGGTAATAATTGTTCAGGGAGTAAAGGAGAAATATTAACGGGCATAATTATTCATCAAATTTTAATAATAACGCTATGCTACCGTATCTTTGTCGCGCCTTTCTAGAAATCACCGTTTTTAACCTTATTTCTAAAAGAAGGCAGTGTGGCTAATATCACAGACTACATGACAACCATATGTCACCATAAAAAAGGCTATGTCGCAATTAATTGTTGAAAATAATTTGCAAGGTTAATTGATGTCTTATTAATCATTAAGTTACTCTATTTTTTAGTAGCCAAAAAAATCATTTGTAATCAGATGACTGGAAAATTCAACAATTAACTACGACATAGCCATAAAAAAATCCATTAAATAACTTTTATGGTTATCAGTCATGTATGAGCAAATGAAATCAAATGAAAAACCCTCCCAGTTAACACCAACATTCGCAGTTGTTGTTATTCTGTTAGGTCTTTTTGCCGCTCAAGATACGATTTTCAATCCTTCTCGGCCCGCTATGGTTAGCACAGAAATGCCAGACTCTGAGGATGTTCGTTCGCGATTATGGCAGGATCCATTTCAGGCTGTTAGACAATACACTGTCATTTCCAGCCCCCAAAAAAATAAGGTGTCAACCAAATACAATTGTGATGCCACAGAAACCCTTGAACATTCTCTAGGTGAATTAGGCTGTCAAATTAAGGAAATCAATTCCCCAACTCATGTGCTTGCGGTCATGGTGCCTGGCGGGCCTTATGCTGAAAATCATGAGCTACGCTTGCGTAGCCGCTATGCGCTCATAGCAGGTTTGCATGCTTCTGGTTATAGTCCTAACGATTCAGAACATATCGGATATATCGATTTTAATAAGGCTTGCACTGATGAAGAAAAATTTTGTGGCTTCCCTGATTACATGCCTTATGAATGGTTTAAATTAGATGGTCGAAAAGGGATCGATTTTAATGAAACTGGCATTGAGCCACTTAAACTATCATTCTCAGACAGAAAAGATTATGTTCTCGTACTCTGGCTAGATAATGATGCATTTGCTCGCAACCCAGATATCATAGAGGCGTTTGCAACATTGGAAGAAAGCATTCAGTCCAATGGCGGCACTGAAGAATCAAAAATCAGCTTTAATATCATTGGCCCGCAAGACTCTGGCACATTAGAAGAAATATATGTCAATTTAAAAAATCTAGCAGAAACTGATCAAACAGCATTACCCCAATATCTTGGAACAACCAACATATTCTCGCCTTTTGCAACCGCAAGTGATGCTCAATTATTTAATAATGAAAAGGGAACAGCTGAATGGTTAAAACATAAAATCATTCGAACGATTCTCACTCAAGACACGTTAGCAAACACATTGTTCTGTGAACTGGCACTCCGAGGCGTGACCCCAAGTCCATTTAATGAAGAATGTGGAGAACTTTCAGGATTTGTCGAAGAAAAAAAAGGGGGTAAACATCATATTGTATTAATCGGTGAATTGGATACATTCTATTCTCGGAAGCTAACGGAATCCATTGTCGGGGAACGTGATACTTCATATGTGTTTCATAGGTATAGTTACCTACGTGGACTCGACGGCATAACAACAAAGTCATCTAACAATCACCAAGAAAACAAAACCAAAACATCTCCAACTAACAAGCAAAATAATAAAGAAACAAAAGTGCAATTAGAGCGTCCCATTGGAACCAGCCAATTGGATTATTTACTGCAACTTGCAGAACAGATAAAGCGATTAAATAAAGACAAGTCCAGTGAGGGCGGTATCAAAGCAATTGGTATTACCGGAAACGATCCATACGATAAGCTGCTAATTCTTCAGGCGCTTGATAAGAAGTTTCCGGGCGTTCTCTTTTTCACGAACGATCTGGATGCACGGCTGTTTCATCCAACGGAAATAGCAACAACGCGCAATCTGATTGTGGCGTCCCCATTCGGTTTAAAATTAGACGATAAATTACAGCCCCACACCTCACCTTTTCGGGACAGCTATCAAACCGCGCTATACCTGACGACATTAATAGCGCTGCATTGTCCTCATAATGAAGGGCACTGTTCTGGTGCCACTTTAAATCAAGCAATTGAAGCACTGAATATCGAACCCAGGTTATTTGAAATTGGTAACTACGGTGCCGTTGATCTGAGTCACACGGCGGGCAATGATATACATCCCAAGTCAGAATTCGATATCACCGATGAAAATAGTAACCAAAAGAGCCTATTTCTGATTGTGGCTATGGCTATATTTATGCTTTTCTTGCTTTACCTAGCGCCAAGAAAATTAAGGCGCGGTATTGCCGTTACATTCGCTAGCATTATTCTTCTTACATTGCTTTATCACTTTGCGCCACTATACAACCAGTATGGATCAGAGTCGTTGTCATTTACCAACGGCACCAGCATCTGGCCAGCCAATGGCATAAGACTTTTAGCTTTTATTCTTGCCGTATATTTTATCTACCTGATCAAAATTCAATTGGGAGATAACACTATTGTTAAAAAATTTACCGTTAACAAAACAACGGAAGATCTAACAAAATTTAATACGCTACGGTCAAAGTTATTTATCGATAATTGGAAAATAGAGCCAGACTCAAACAATAGAATCAAATTTATCGCTATATGGTCAAATTACATCGCATTAAGAGGGGCTGGTTGTTGTTCAACAAGAGTCATATTAATGGTATTACTTTACTCTGCGATCATTGTCTTTTTAAGTAAAACGGGGTATCTTGGCATGCTGAAAATCCCATTTCGGGGTGATATCAGCTTCTACATCAATAATATAATACTTGTCTCAGCGGTTCTTCCCTATTTAGTATTAACCTTTGTTATTGCCGATATATCTCATCTGAGCAGCTGTCTTATAACAAAACTCGTATCCTACGACGTTATCTGGGATGACGAAATCATAGAAAAATACAAGAACAAATATGGATTACCTGAGAAAGAAATCAAAAATAAAATTCTGATGGATTTTATTTATCAACAAGCGAATGCGATCAATAATTTCATTTATTACCCATTCTTCATTCTGTTCTTAATGATACTGTCACGGAGCTCGTATTTTGATAACTGGCAAATCACGCCAATACTTTTATTTGTTTTCATCTTGACCGCGCTAATTACGCTGAGTAGTGCTTATCGATTAAGAAACGCGACGGAAAAAGCTAGAGACACTATCGCTAAAAAGCTAGAAGACTATCACCTAGAAACAATTATTACCCGGTTCCAATATCAAGGCGAGAAAAAATCAGAAAGAATAAAACATATTCTCGATGAAATAAAAGGTCTACAAAAAGGTGTTTTCGCTCCATTATCACATCATCCCATCGTACTTTCATTACTCATGCCATTTGGTAGCGTTGGTGGGCTTTATCTGATTGACTACTTTGCATTCTCTTCATTCTAATTTTTAAGAAATAAGTCAGCACCGATGTTTTCAATTAGAATTCACCCTAAAGAATGCATAGCTGGGTGTGTGACCCTAGAATTTCCACGCAGGGGCGTGAGAAAGAAGAAAACTGCAGAATATCCTGAACCCTATTTTCCATCACGCTTGCTCTTCAAAGCAGCGTAATTGGCATGCAATGTATCAAGGTTAGAATGGCCATCAGGAAAAGTCTTTTCCATAATGACAATTGCCCGTTGATACAACGGCTCGGCCTGGCTAGTTACATTTTTTTAAGAAAACAAGTTTTCAGAACAATCGTTGACTTCCCCTTGCCGCATTCCACTTCTTCATCTTTAGACGTCAATCGAATACCTTTATAAACCGTGCCTCTTTTTAAAGTGGATGACGTACCTTTTACCTTCAAATCTTTAATCACCTGAACTGAATCACCATCATTAAGCTCGGTTCCGTTACTGTCTTTTACGCTCATAGTTGTCTTTGTTATTGTGATTCTATTAATTCTCGATTTTACTTGAGATTGGTGGGGAGGGTGTTTATCTTTTTAGAGCATTAATCATCAGTTTCGATACCATTGGTTTTTCAGGCGGCAATTCAGGCAATGCCAGCTTTGCGTCAAATTATTTAACCTT
>RCMY010002742.1_pt1 | contig 28665 bp, 23 predicted proteins | sample 2041341 | NCBI WGS metagenome assembly RCMY01 (sample SAMN09708234, study PRJNA481090) | Marine sediment metagenome, whole genome shotgun sequencing project.
GCGACGGCTTCCCAGTCCTCGCTGGCAAACGCATTGGCTTCGGCCTGGATCGCGGCGTGCACGGCCGCATCGCCCGACAGGACGAAGTCGATCGCCGCATCCGGCAGGGAAGGCGTCTCCTGGGCAACGCTGGCGACGCGCACCCGATTCGGGATGTCCAGATCGCCGCGGTCGGCCTCCAGCTCGCCCTGCATGGCGGCGAACAGCGAGGACTTGCCGGTGCCGTTGCGGCCAATCACGCCCACGCGCCATCCCGCCTGCAGGACCAGGTCGACTTTGGACAACAGCAGGCGCTCGCCACGTCGCAGGGCGAAATCTTTGAAAGCAATCATCCGCCCATTGTACGTGCGGGCGCTTCGCGCCGGACGGTGGCGCGCGGGTCGCCGGTCAGTTTCAGCGGCGTTCCCACGCTGCCTTCGCGCTTGTGGATGCACCGTCGCACCGACATGATCGACTGCCATATCCCCACGGAGCACCAATGCCGCACGAAACCGACCTGATCAGCATCATTGCCGTCGGACTGCTGCTGGCGTTCATCTTCGGCGCGCTGGCCAACCGCCTTCGCCTGTCGCCGCTGGTCGGATACCTCGTTGCGGGCATCGTCGCGGGACCTTTCACGCCAGGCTTTGTCGGCGATCAGGACCTCGCGGCCCAGCTGGCCGAAATCGGCGTGATGCTGTTGATGTTTGGCGTCGGGCTGCACTTCTCCATCAAGGATCTGATGGCGGTGAAGTGGATCGCCATTCCCGGCGCGTTGGCGCAGGCCACGGTGGCTACCCTGCTGGGCTGGGGCTTGGCAACCTGGATGGGCTGGTCGACCGTGCACGGGCTGGTGTTCGGATTTTCTCTGGCGACGGCCAGCACCGTGGTCCTGCTGCGGGCCATGGAGGACCGTCGCCTGCTGGACACCAACCGTGGCCGGATCGCGGTGGGCTGGTTGATCGTGGAGGACCTGCTTTGCGTGGTGGCGCTGGTGTTGATGCCGGTACTGGGCGAGATCACCAATCCGGCCCCAGGCGGCCAGATCCATACCTTTGGATCGATCGTGGTGTCGATGGGGCTGACCATGCTGCAGGTCACCGCCTTTGTGGCGGTGATGCTGGTCGTCGGCCGGCGGGTAATCCCGTGGGTGCTGGAGCGCACCGCCGGGACCGGCTCGCGGGAGCTGTTCACCCTGTCAGTGCTGTCGATCGCGCTGGGCGTTGCCTACGGGTCGGCGGAGCTGTTCGGCGTGTCGTTTGCACTGGGTGCGTTCTTCGCCGGCCTGCTGCTCAACGAGTCGGAGTTCAGCCACAAGGCGGCCAGTGATTCGCTGCCGCTGCGCGATGCGTTCGCTGTGCTGTTTTTCGTCTCGGTCGGCATGCTGTTCGACCCGCGCATCCTGGTGGAACAGCCGCTGCACGTGCTCGCGACGGTGCTGATCATCCTGTTCGGAAAATCCGCGGCGGCGTACCTCATCGTGCGTGCCTTTGGCTACCCGAACATCACCGCACTGACGATTTCCGCCAGCCTGGCGCAGATTGGCGAGTTCGCCTTCATCATCGCGGGGCTCGGCGTGGTGCTGGGCATCATGAACAAGGAGGCACAGGACCTGGTACTGGCGGGCGCCTTGATCACCATCATGCTCAACCCGCTGATTTTTGTTCTGGTGGACCGCTGGCAGGCAAGGCATGAGAAACGCGTCGCCGAGGAAGGGACGGCTGCACCCGCCCCCGGACCGTCGCTGAACCTTGAAAACCACGCCATCGTGATCGGCTTCGGGCGGGTCGGCCGCGAACTGGTCAAACTGCTGCTCGAAAACGACGTGCCGGTCCTGGTGATCGACGAGAGCGGGCACCATGTCGATCGCGCGCATGCCATGGGCATCCCGGCGATCCGCGGCAACGCCGCCGCCGACCTGGTACTGGCCGAGGCGCACCCGGAAAAGGCGACCATCGCGATCCTCGCCATTCCGCAGCCGCTGGAGGCCGGCGAAACCATGGCCAAGCTGCGTGCCATCAATCCCTCGCTGACCCTGCTGGCCCGTGCCCACAGCGATGGGGAGGTGCAACACCTGTTGGCCCACGGCGCCGACGGCGTCGTCCTCGCCGAGCGCGAGCTGGCGCACAGCCTTGCGGAAATGGTGATGGCCACACCCGCCTATCGCGGCGCAAACCATCTCCCGCGGGTAGCGACCGACTGAACCGAGTCACCGCAAAGCAGCGGGATAACGATCGCCGCAGAGGCAGTCGTTGCAGTCGTGCTTACCCGGCATTCCATCGGGGGTCTTTGACCCAAGCGCTAAAATTGCGTTAATTGGGGGTAACGCCGTGTTTACGGCAAATTCCGGAAACGTCCCCCATGACACCCCGCCGCCTCTCCCTGGCCATCGCATTGGCCATCGCTGCACCGGTTGCTTTCGCGCAGACCGCGCCAGCATCCAAAGACCCGACCACCCTCGACCAGATCATCGTCACCGGTACGCGGGTCAGCGACCGCACGGTCGCCGAGTCGCAGTCGCCGATCGACATCATCACGCCGGAGATCCTGCAGGCCACCGGCACCACGGAACTGGCGACCGCTTTGGCGCGCGCCCTGCCTTCGCTTAACTTCCCGCGGCCGGCGGTGACCGACGGCACCAGTGCGATCCGTCCGGCGCAGCTTCGTGGTCTCTCGCCTGACCAGGTACTGGTGCTGGTGAACGGCAAGCGCCGCCATGTCTCCGCACTGCTCAACGTGAATGGCAGCATCGGCCGCGGTTCGTCCGCGGTGGATCTCAACGCCATTCCGGTTGCGGCCATTGCGCGGGTGGAGGTGCTGCGCGACGGCGCCTCCGCGCAGTACGGTTCAGATGCCATTGCCGGCGTGGTCAACATCGTCCTCAAGGGCAGCGAAGCGGGCGGCAGCCTGGCCGTCGACTTCGGCCGCTACTCGGCAGGCGACGGGACCCAGTTCCAGATTTCCGGCGATACCGGTGTGAACTTCGGCGAGGATCGCGGTTTCGTCCACTTGGCCGCGCAGCTAGGCCAGCAGGACGCCACCAATCGTGCTGGCCCCTTCCAGCCTTTCAACGCCACCACGCTGCCCGACCAGGGCAACAATCCCGGCCTCGGTGAAGTGGGGTACATCTACGGCGATCCGCAGGTGGACGCGCGCACGTTCTCCGCCAACGCCGGCTTCGATTTCAGCGACAACGTCAGCGCCTACGCCACGGCCGCTGCCAGCAACCGCGACATCGTCTCCTACGCGTTCCACCGGTCGCGCAACCACAGCGGCCAGGGCGCGCTGATCTCGCAGTTCTATGCGGATGGGTACGTTCCGGAAATCGCGATGCTGTCACAGGACCGCTCGCTGGTCGCTGGCGTCAAGGGCGATAGCGATGGCGGCTGGAAGTGGGACGTCAGCTACAACTATGGCTACAACCACATCGCCTTCCATACGCAGAACACGATCAACTACAGCCTCGGCACCGCCAGCCCGACGCGTTTCTACGACGGTGCGCTCGAGTACACCCAGAACCTGGTCAATGCCGACGTCACCAAGACGCTTGACTGGGGTCTGCAATACCCGGCGACGCTGTCGTTCGGCGCTGAATACCGCGCGGAAAAGTGGAACCAGTCGCCTGGTGCGGCCGACTCCTATACCAACGGCGGCGCACAGGGCTTCCAGGGCTTCACGCCACAGAACTCCGGCCATTTCGACCGCGACAGCTATGCGGCCTATGTAGGCCTTGAAGCCGATTTCGGCGACAGGTTCTCTGCCGGCGTCGCCGGACGCTACGAGGACTACAGCGATTTCGGCAGCGAGACGTCCGGGAAGCTGTCCGCGCGGTACGCGTTCACCGATGCGGTGGCGCTGCGCGGGACGGTGGCCAGTGGATTCCGCGCGCCGTCACTCTCCCAGCAGCACTACCAGGTGGTGACCTCGAACTACAACGGCGCGCTGGATCGCTTCTTTGATTCCGGCACCTTCCCCGCCACGAGCGCCGCGGCGCGCGCGTTGGGCGCGGAGCCACTGCAGGCCGAGACCTCGCTGTCCTACAGCCTGGGCCTGGTCCTGCAACCGGTAGACCGCCTGTACATCACGGTCGACGCCTATCAGATCGAGATCGACGACCGGATCGTCCTGTCGTCCAACCTTCCCCTGGGTACGAACGCCGCCGCGCAGGCGCTTTTGGCCAGCCTGGGTATCAACGGCGTGACCGCTGCGCGTTACTTCAATAACGCCATCGACACCCGTACCCGCGGCGTCGACGTCATCGGCAGCTATGCGATTCCGCTGGAGGCAGGAAAGGTGACGCTGACTGCGGGCTACAATTACAACAAGACCGAGATCACCCGAGTCGCGCCGAACCCGGCAGCGCTGGAAGCTCTGGACGCGAACTTCTATCGCGTCGGCCGCGACGAGCAGGGCCGGATCGAGGAAGGGTTCCCGCGCAACAAGACCACCCTCACAGGGGCCTGGAACCTCGACCGCTGGGACTTCCTGCTGGGTGCGACCCGCTATGGCGAGTTCACCACGCGCGTCGGCGAGACGGGCAACCCGGCGTTTGACCAGACGTATGGCGGCATCTGGACGGTGGACGCATCCGCGAGTTTCAAGCCAAGCCAGCAGTGGGCGCTGACGGTCGGTGCGGACAACCTGCTCAACGAGTACCCGGACCGCACCATCGCGGCCAACGCCAACCACAACCAGTTCCCTTACAGCAGCCAGTCACCGAGCGGCTTCAACGGTGCGTATGTATACGGCCGCATCGCCTACAAGTGGTAAATACGATCCATAGCTGACCGGCGCGCCGCAGGCCGGCGACCAGATAAAAAGAAGCCCCGCGGATGCGGGGCTTCTTTTTGGGCAGTGAGCAGCGGGGAGCGCGCCACAGACGCGCTCAGGTCTTCTTGAACACCAGATGCCCACCTTCCGCCTCGACATGGATCGTCTCGCCGCTGGCGAACTCGCCCGACAGGATCTTCGTGGCCAGTGGATTCTCCAGTTGCTGCTGGATCGCCCGCTTGAGCGGCCGCGCGCCGTACACGGGATCGAAACCGATATCCGCGAGCAATGCCAACGCGCTGTCGGACAACTCCATGGACAGACCCCGTTCCGCCAGACGCTTGTCCAGACCATGCAGCTGAACCTTGGCGATCTCGCGGATCTGTTTTTTGTCCAGCGAGTGGAACACCACGATGTCGTCCAGACGGTTGATGAATTCGGGACGGAAGTGGTTCTGCACCACGCCCATCACTGCCGCCTTCATCTGGGTGTAGCTCTCGGGTGAGTCGGCACCGGACCCGCTCTCATCGGACATGTCCTGGATCATCTGACTGCCCAGGTTGGAGGTCATCACGATGACCGTGTTGCGGAAGTCCACGGTTCGACCCTGTCCGTCGGTCAGGCGCCCATCGTCAAGCACCTGAAGCAGGATATTGAACACATCCGGGTGGGCCTTCTCGACCTCGTCCAGCAGAATCACGCTGTACGGACGGCGGCGCACCGCCTCGGTCAGGTAACCGCCCTCCTCGTAGCCCACATAGCCCGGAGGCGCACCCACCAGCCGGCTGACCGCGTGCTTCTCCATGAATTCGCTCATGTCGATACGGATCATCGCCTCGGTGCTGTCGAACAGGAACTCCGCCAGCGCCTTGCACAGCTCGGTTTTGCCCACGCCCGTGGGGCCCAGAAACAGGAACGAACCGGAGGGCCGGTTGGGGTCGGACAGTCCTGCGCGCGAGCGGCGCACCGAGTCGGAAACGACCTTGATCGCCTCGTCCTGGCCAATCACCCGTGCATGCAGCAGTTCCTCCATCTGCAACAGTTTTTCGCGCTCACCCTCCAGCATTTTGGACACGGGTATCCCGGTCCAGCGGCTGACCACCTCGGCGATTTCCTCGTCGGTCACCTTGTCCTGCAACAGGGTGAAGCCCTTGGTCTCGGCCTCGTGCGCGGCTTTCGCCTGCTTCTCCAGTTCGGGCAGGCGGCCGTACTGGATCTCGCTCATGCGCGCGTAGTCCTGGCCGCGCTGGGCGGCCTCCAGCTCCAGCTTGGCCGCCTCGATCTTCTCCTTGATTTTCGTCGCACCCTGCAGGGTCGCCTTCTCGGCTTTCCACACTTCTTCCAGGTCATTGAACTCGCGCTCAAGCACGTCGATCTCGGCCTGCAAGTCGGCCAGACGCTGCTTGCTGGCGGCGTCCTTTTCCTTTTTCAGCGCCTCACGCTGGATCTTCAGCTGGATCAGCCGGCGCTCCTTGCGGTCCAGCTCCTCGGGCTTGGAGTCGATCTCCATGCGGATCCGGCTGGCGGCCTCGTCCATCAGGTCGATCGCCTTGTCCGGCAACTGGCGGTCCGCGATGTAACGGTGGCTCAAGGTCGCGGCGGCGACAATCGCGGGGTCGGTGATTTCCACGCCGTGATGGACCGCGTAGCGCTCCTTCAAGCCGCGCAGGATCGCGATGGTGTCCTCCACGCTGGGCTCGCCGACCAGCACCTTCTGGAAACGGCGCTCCAGCGCGGCGTCTTTCTCGATGTACTTGCGGTATTCGTCAAGCGTGGTGGCGCCGATGCAGTGGAGTTCACCACGGGCCAACGCCGGCTTGAGCATGTTGCCCGCGTCCATCGAACCCTCCGCCTTGCCGGCGCCGACGACGGTGTGCAATTCGTCGATGAACAGGATCACCTGACCCTCGCTCTTGGCCAGGTCGTTGAGCACGCCCTTGAGACGCTCCTCGAACTCGCCGCGGAACTTGGCGCCGGCGATCAGCGATCCCATGTCCAGCGACAACAGGCGTTTGCCGCGAAGGCCTTCCGGCACCTCATTGTTGATGATGCGCTGCGCCAGGCCCTCCGCTATCGCGGTCTTGCCCACACCCGGCTCGCCAATCAACACCGGATTGTTCTTGGTACGGCGCTGCAGGACCTGGATCGTGCGACGGATTTCCTCGTCGCGGCCGATCACCGGGTCAAGCTTTCCCGACTCCGCAAGCGCGGTCAGGTCAACGGTGTATTTCTCCAGCGCCTGGCGCTGTTCCTCGGCACTTTCCGATTGCACGGTCTCACCCCCTCGAATCTTGTCGATGGCCGCCTCGAGGCGGGATTTGTCGGCGCCGGCCGCCTGCAGGGCTCTGCCGGTCTCACCACCCTCCTCCAATGCGGCCAGCACGAACAGCTCGGTGGCGATAAACGCATCCCCGCGCTGCTGGGCGTATTTGTCGGTGAGGTTGAGCAGTCGTGACAGGTCGTTACCGACACTGACGCTGCCCGCCTGGCCGGACACGGTGGGCAGGCTCTGAAGCGCCTCACCCAGGCGCTCGCGCAACAGCGGCACGTTGACACCTGCCTGAGACAGCAGCGGTCTGGTGCTGCCGTCGGCCTGGTCAATCAACGCGGCCAGCAAATGCACCGGCTCGATGAGGCTGTGATCGCGACCGACGGCAAGCGACTGCGCATCGGAGAGTGCCTGCTGGAAACGGGACGTCAGCTTGTCCATCCGCATGATGTGGGCTCCTCGGAAGGGCGGCCCGCGCGGGCCGCGATACCTCACAGATGCGGCTCACCGCCGCAGGGTTCAAGTCCGGTTGAATCGCCGGCCTCGAAGCCAGCCGCACGACTCACCGCGCCGGGTCAATCCAGACAACCGACGCCATGCGCCCGCTGCGGCGATCCCTGCGATGCGAAAAAAACCGCTGGGGGTCGGCGATCGTGCACAGACCCCCACCGTGGACGTGATGGGCGGCGAGTCCAGCATCCGCCAGACGCATCCTCGCCAACGCATACAGATCCACCCGCCAGTGGCCGGGACGAGTCGGGGCAAACGCGTCTGCGGCCGTCGAGCCTGAGGCAAGAAAGGCATCGTGGACATCGGTACCAATCTCATAATGCGCCGGTCCGGCGGCCGGACCCAGCCAGGCCATCAACTGGTTCGGCGGCGTTGCCATCGCGGCGACCGTCGCTTCCAGGATGCCGTCGGCCAGACCACGCCAGCCGGCGTGTGCGGCGGCGACTTCGCCGCCGTCGCGGGCGCAGAACAACACCGGCAGGCAGTCGGCCGTCAATACCGCCAGCACGGCGCCCGGCGCGGTGGTAACGGCGGCATCGGCTTCAGGTTCTGACTGCGCGCCCGAGGTCTCCGCATCATTCTTCCCCGAGCGGAGCACGACACGCAGCACATCGGTGCCATGCACCTGACGCAGCCAGCGGGGCGCTGATGGCAGAGCTGCATGTGCAAGCAGATGTGCCCGGTTGCGCTCCACGGTTGCCGGATCATCGCCATCCGCGCTGCTGCGGTTGCCGAGGTTGAAGGTGTCGAACGGCGCTGACGAGGTGCCGGCGCCGTAACGCAGCGTGGTGAAGGCATGTATGGATGGCGGTGCGGGCCAATCGGCGGGCAGCAACGCAGCACCCGTCGGGATGGACGGCCCGGAATCACCACCACCGAGTCGCGCCGACACTGCTCAGCGCGCCCGCTCTGCCGCCTCGCGGGTGTCTTCGCGCAGCGCATCGAGCAGGTCCAGCATGTCTCCCGGGACCGGCGCGCTGCAGCGCACTGGCTCCCCCGTTACCGGATGCACGAACTCCAATGTCTCCGCGTGCAAAGCCTGCCGGCGGAAACCCTTGAGCGTTGTGACCAGTTGTTCGGTCGCGCCACGCGGCAGTTTCAAGGAACCGCCGTACAGCGGATCGCCGATGATCGGATGCTTCAGATGCGCCATGTGCACGCGGATCTGGTGCGTGCGACCGGTTTCCAGACGGCATTCCAGCAGGGTGTGGGCCCGGAAGCGTTCGCGCAGGCGGAAATGGGTGATGGCATCGCGACCGTCCTCACGCACTGCCATGCGGATCCGGTCGCGCGGGTGGCGGTCGATAGGAGCCTTCGCGGTGCCGCCAGATACCAATGCGCCGGAAACCACGGTCACGTACTGCCGATGCACCTCGCGCGAGGACAATTGCTCGACCAGGGCCGTGTGCGCGATCAGGGTTCGCGCGACCACCATCACCCCGGAGGTGTCCTTGTCCAGACGGTGCACGATGCCGGCGCGTGGCAGTGCGTTGAGGTCGGGGTGCCGGAACAGCAGCGCGTTGACCAGAGTGCCATCCGGATTGCCGGCGCCCGGATGCACCACCAGGCCCGCCGGCTTGTTGATGACGATGACGTGCTCGTCCTCGAACAGCACGTCCAGCGGGATGTCCTCGGGCTCCGAGCGCGTCTGCACATCAGGCGTCACATTGAGGGTAACCAACTCCCCGCCGTGCACCGGATCGCGCGGGCGAACCTCGTTGCCATCCAGCAGGACTTCGCCGGTCTTGATCCAGCTGGCGAGGCGCGAGCGCGAGTAGGACGGGAAGAGCTCCGCCAGCACCGCGTCGAAGCGGCGTCCGGCGGCGGCGTCGGGCACGGTGGCCTGGAGGGCGATGACAGGTTGGCTCATTGGCAGGACACGGTTAAGGGCACACGGCGCGGGACTGCTATTATCAGCGCTTCGTGCCCCCGGCGCCCATGATCCCGACCATGACCCATCGTTACGCCCCTCTGCGGATACTCTCCCTGCTGCTGATCGTGCTGTTTCTCGGCTCGGGATGCTCCATCTTCAAGAAAAAGAGCGACACCGTGGAGGCCGCCCCGGTTGAGCAGATGTACGAAAAGGGCCATACCGCGATGAAGCGTGGCAACTGGTCTGCCGGTGCCGCCAACTTCAAGGGACTGGTGGCGCAGTACCCGTATGGGCCCTACACCGAGCAGGCGTTGATCGAAACCGCCTACGCGCAGTACAAGGCCGGCAACCACGAAGAGGCGGTCAGCAGCATTGACCGTTTCATTCGGACCTATCCGACCCACCGCAACATCGCCTACGTGTACTACCTGCGTGGACTGGTGAACTCGAGCCGTGACGCGGTGTTTCTGCAGAAGGTGTGGAAGCTCGACGCCAGCCGTCGCGACCTTGCCACGCCACACCAGGCGTACAACGATTTTTCGATCGTCGCCGAGCGCTACCCCAACAGCGTGTACGCCGCAGACGCGCGCAAACAGATGGCGGATCTGCAGAACACTTTCGCCCGTCATGAACTGGAAGTGGCGCTGTATAACCTGCGTCGTACGGCGTACGTGGCTTCGGTGGAGCGCGCCGGCCATCTGCTGGAAACCTATCCCGACAGCAAGTACCAGAACGACGCCATCGCTACGCTGGCTGCCGCATATACCGGGCTGGGCAACGAGGCGTTGGCTGCGGACAGCCGCAGCCGTCTGCAGAAGGCCGATCCGGGCCATCCCTATCTTGCCGGCAAGTGGCCGAAATTTCCGGGCGACTGGCGCAAACTCAATCCGTTCGCGCGAGAGAAGTCAGCACTGGATTACTGACCGGCAGACCGTGGCGTAAAACAGCGCCAGCTGCAGTATTGAAGACGCCGCCTCCGGGCGGCGTTTTGCTGTGTGGGTTGGAATGTGGCGAAGCAGGATCCGAACAACGTCGCGGCTAACGGTCGCGAATGTCGCTACCCGTCGAGCGTATGGCTTCACTTTGGGTGGCGACTACTTGAGGCAGCGCCGCCCGGTACCCCTGCCGATGCAGGCTTTCCAGAAGCAAACGCATCGATTCCACGTTGCGCCCATGCCGCGCGCCTTCGTGCAGCAGCACGATCGCCCCTGGTGCCAGATTCCGTTCAATGCGAGCCACCACCGCATGGGGGTCGGCGGCGACCGCATCGAAGCCACGGGCACTCCAGGCGACGCGGGCCAGTCCATGGTCACGCAGCGCCACGGCCACAAACGGATTGGCCATACCGACAACGGCGCGAAACCAGCGCGGGGCGACGCCGGCAATCGTGGTCAGCTCGGCCTGGGCACGGCTGATCTGCTCCCGCATCCGCCTGGGGCCCAGCGCCCAGAAAACGGACTGCGGATGGCTGTGGCTGTGGTTGCCGATCCCGTGGCCGCGGCGGACGATCTCGCGCACCAGCTCCGGTCGGGCGCTGGCGCGTTCGCCGACCAGAAAGAAGGTCGCCTTTGCCGAATGCGCGTCCAGAAGATCGAGGATGGCCAGCGTGTCATCAGACGGTCCATCGTCGATGGTCAGCCAAACCACCGGATCCCTGGTGGGGAGCTTCACCAGCACCGGGCTGAACAGGCGCGAGTCGGGTTTCAGCGTGCCCCAGAGGAACGCCAGATGACTGGCCAGCATTATCGGGACACCCACCAGCCAGCCCCACCGCCACCAGATGACTGCTACCAGCAACTGGGACACCAGTAGCGCCACCCACCAGGCATGCGGATGGCGCGGAACACGATGCGGGACGGTGGGGGTCATGATCTGGATCATGCCAGCGTCAGGCAGTGCTCGGTACACTGTTGAGCTCCTTCGGGACCTATCGTCCGCCTTACGGAAGTCTTGCCATGTCTCTCGACCCCGCGCTGCGTTCGCGCATCGAACAACTGCTTACCACCAACCGTGTCGTCCTTTTCATGAAAGGTGAACCTGGCGCTCCGCAATGCGGATTCTCCGCCAAAGCCGTCGGACTGCTGGGCTCCACCGGGGTGCCGTATCAACACGTGGACGTGCTGTCGGATGCCGAGATCCGCGAGGGCATAAAGGTGTACGGCGAGTGGCCCACGATCCCCCAGCTGTACATCGACGGCGAACTCGTCGGCGGCAGCGACATCATCGAGCAGATCGCCAGCTCGGGCGAGTTGTACACCGCGCTGGGCGTTGCAGCCCCAGACCGTACGCCTCCACCCATCAATGTCACGCCCGCCGCATCGAAGATGCTGGGTGAGGCTGTGTCCAATGCCGGCAAGGGCTATGCCTTGCAGATTGAAATCGATGCGCGCTTCAATGCCCGCCTGCAGCTGGCGCCCGTGGATGCCGCAGCCATCGCCAGCGAAGTCGATGGCCTGCGGGTGCAGTTCGATCTCGCCAGCGCACAGCGCGCTCGCGGATTGACGATTGACTGGGCCGACGACGACCGCGGCCGCGGTCTGGTAATCGACAACCCCAACGCACCGCCGAAGGTCGGCGTGCTGGACGTTACGGAGACCGCCGCCAAGGTGGCCGACGGTGACGTGGTGCTGGTGGATACACGCCCCGCCGAGGAGCGCGCGGTGGCCTCGGTCAAGGTTCCCTTCAAGACGCTGGACGGCAACGGTCGCAAGGAACTGGAGGACCTGCCCAGGGACACGGAACTGGCGTTTATCTGCCACACCGGCGTGCGCAGCGCCCAGATCGCCGAAGACTTCCGCGCGCTCGGCTTCACGAGCCTGTACAACGTTGCCGGCGGCATCGCCGACTGGAGCGCAAAGGTCGATCCGTCGGTTCCGACCTACTGAGTCAGCGCACTCGCGGCGGCTTCAGCCACTGAAGCCGCCTTCGTCCAGCCACGCCTGTTCTGTCGGCGTGGTGGCACGACCAAACAAAGCGTTGCGGTGCGGGAACCGTCCGAAACGCTGGATGATCGACTGGTGGTGCAAGGCCCACTTGTCGGGCTCCTCGCCGGGCATGGTGCGGTGCAGTTCGACGGACCGCTGCTGCTGCAACGGGTCCTCGCTGTGCGTGAATGGCAAATAGAAGAAGCGTCGCAGTTCCGGGTCGATCTGGGTGTCAAACCCGTGTCCCACCGCCCGCGTGGCCACCTCGCAGGCCAACGGATCGGTCGCATAGGCGTGGGCGCTGGCGCGGAAGATGTGGCGCGGGATCTGGTCCAGCAGCAGGACCAGCGCCATCGCGCTTTCGGCCGAGTCCATCCACTCGTGCAACTCGCCGCGCGACGCGGCCATGTGCGCGTCCAGCAGATGCTCGCGGACGCGCTGGTCGAACGCTTCGCCGCCGCCGAACCACATGTCGGGACCGGCCTCACGCCAGAATGCAATGACCGCTTCGGCCGTCGTTTCCATCAGGCACCTCGTCAATCGGAATGGTGTCGAAGGTAGCAGGACAAGCGTCCAAGGCAACGTGAGTGGCCATCCCGGCCGGCTGCATGACCATTGTCACTCTTGGCACCGCTGCGGTCCGCGGCTACGGTGAATGCATGGCAACGCTGGCGAAATCGCCGCCGCGACCCACCGGGGAAATCCAATGCTACGACCACATACCGCGCTGCTCGCGGCCGCGCTCATACTGGCAGTCGGCGTCGCAGCGTCCACTGGCGACGCGCGCGCCGCCTCGCTGTCCGATCCCTATCCGAGCACCTACCGGGTCATTGCGTCGCCAGCGGTCCTGATCCAGGGCGCGACCCTGCTCACCGGCACCGGCGAGCGGATGGACGGCGCAGACGTACTGATGATGGACGGGCGAATCGCCGGAGTGGGTCGGAACCTGCCCGTCCCGGCCAACACGACCGTCGTCGATGGACGGGAGAAATGGGTCACCCCTGGAATCATCGATGTGCACTCGCATCTGGGGGTCTATCCGAGCCCCGGGGTGCGCGCGCACAGCGACGGCAACGAGATGACCGCCCCGGTGACCGCGGCAGTCTGGGCCGAGCATTCGGTCTGGCCCCAGGATCCCGGTTTCAACGCCGCCCGGGCCGGCGGCATCACCTCGCTGCAGATTCTGCCGGGTTCCGCGAACCTGATCGGGGGTCGCGGGGTGACGTTGAAGAACGTGCCCGCGGTCAGTTATCAGGCGATGAAGTTTCCCGGCGCACCATGGGGGCTGAAAATGGCTTGCGGCGAGAACCCGAAGCGTGTCTATGGCGAGAAGGGCGGTCCCGCGACCCGGATGGGCAACGTCGCCGGCTACCGGGCGGCGTTCATCGAGGCCGCCGAGTACCTGAAAAAGAACGGCGGCGGCAACGATTCGGCGAAGAAGAAACGCGGCTGGGGCAAGCAGGATGAGGGCGAGAACGCCGGCAAGCAGGACCTGAAGCTGGACACCCTGGCCGGTGCGATCAACGGCGACATCCGCGTGCACATCCACTGCTACCGCGCCGACGAGATGGCCACCATGCTCGACCTGGCGCAGGAGTTCGACTTCCGCATCGCCGCCTTCCACCACGGCGTGGAGGCCTACAAGATCGCCGACAAGCTGGCCCAGTCCGGCACCTGCGCCGCGCTGTGGTCGGACTGGTGGGGTTTCAAACTGGAGGCCTTCGACGGTATCCAGGAAAACATCGCGCTGGTGGACCGCCAGCCCGGGAGCTGCGCGATCCTGCACAGCGATTCGGCCGACGACATCCAGCGCCTCAACCAGGAGGCGGCGAAGGTCATGGCGCACGCGCAACTGGCCGGCATCGAGATCGCACCGGAGCGTGCCATCCTGTGGCTGACCGCCAATCCGGCCAAATCCATGGGCATCGCCGATCAGACCGGCACGCTGGAAACGGGGAAAATGGCCGACGTGGTGCTGTGGAGCGGCAACCCCTTCAGCGTCTACGCCAAGGCCGAACAGGTCTACGTGGACGGCGCACGGGTGCACGACATCAACGATGCGTCGCGCCGGGCAACCTCGGACTTCATGCTCGGCCAGCCCGCCACCACCGGAGGTGCCCTGTGAAGCGCCTTCCCATGAGGTCGCTGGCGGCGGCCGTGCTGGCACTGTGCGCGATCCCTGTCACCGCGCAGGAGTTGCTGATCCGCAACGCCACCGTGCACACCGGAGCGAGCCCGGCGACCCTGACCAACACCGACGTACTCGTCAGTGGCGGCGTTATCCGCCAGATCGGTGCGGCCCTGACCGCGCCCGCAGGCGTGAGGGTCGTGGACGCCAACGAGCGCCGCCTGACCCCGGCCCTGTTCGGCGGCGTCACCGGTATCGGCATCGAGGAGGTCTCCGGGGAGCGCTCCACCGTGGACAGCCGGCTTGGCCTGGGGGCAGCCGGCATGCCGGTGCGCCCGGAGTTCGACGTGACCCTGGCCTACAACCCCGATTCCCTGCTGGTCCCGGTTGCCCGCATTGAGGGCATTGGCTGGACCCTGCTGGGCGCCGGCAGCGACAGCGAAGGCTCGATCATCGGCGGCCAGGGCGGCATTTTCCGCCTCGACGGCAGCGCGGACCCGATCGGCCCCAAGGCCCTGTTTGTCGACATCGGCGCGGATGCGGCCGGGCTGAGCGGGCAGTCGCGGGCCGCGCAATGGATGATCCTGGACCAGTTGGTGGACGAGGTGCGCGGCCGGATCCCGGCTGACGCCAGGGCGGCGTTGTTGACGCCCGCCGGGCGCAAGTCACTGGCGACGTATGTCGACAACGGCGGTCGCGTCGTGGTCGCGGTGGACCGCGCCGCCGACATCCGCCAGTTGTTGCGCTGGTCGGCGAAACACAAGGTCAGGATCGCCATCCTCGGCGGCGCGGAGGCCTGGAAACTGGCACCCCAGCTCGCAGCGGCGGACGTGGCGGTGTTCGTCAACCCGCTGGACACCTTGCCGTCGAGCTTCGACCAGATCGGCGCGACGCCGGAAAATGCCGCCCGGTTGGCGGCGGCCGGAGTGACGGTTGGCTTCAGCCAGAGCGGCGACGGCTCCCACAACGCGCGCAAGATCCGCCAGGCGGCGGGCAATGCCGTGGCCCACGGCCTGCCCTGGGACCTGGCCGTCGCCGGGCTGACTTCGGTACCTGCGAAAGTGTTCGGCGTGGCCGACACCCTGGGCAGCATCGCGGTCGGCAAGCGTGCCGACATGGTGCTGTGGAGCGGCGACCCGCTGGAGGTCAATGCGGTGGCCACGCAGGTGTGGTTTGACGGCAAACCGATCGAGATGCGCAGCCGGCAGACGGATCTGCGGGATCGCTACCTGCAGCCGAGTGTCTCCCCCGAGGTGGGCGGCTTGCCGCAGGCGTATCCAACGGCGGTGCATTGGTAGAAGCGCCGAGGATGCATCCCCGACGTCACATAGTGGCGGCGGTTTCGCACCCACAGCGATGGGGTGGGACCTGCCCCAATCTCACCCCGCCTTTTTCTCGCTCGCGATCCACTGGTCGATACGCCGCTCCAGCAGGGTCAGCGGCATCGCGCCGCCGCCGAGTACCGCGTCGTGGAAACTGCGGATGTCGAAGTCATCGCCCAGCTCGGCTTCGGCCTTCGCGCGCAGCTGCTGGATCTTGATCATGCCGATCTTGTAGGCCGTCGCCTGGCCAGGCCAGGTGATGTAACGGCGCACCTCGGCCTCGATCGCCTCCGTCGGGATCGAGCTGTTCTCGGCGAAATACGCCACCGCCTGCTTCTGGGTCCAGCCCTTGGCATGCATGCCGGTGTCGACCACCAGTCGGATCGCACGCCACATCTCCGAGGTCAGGCGGCCGTACTCGGAGTACGGGTCGGTGTAGGTGCCCGGCATCTCGCGCGCCAGCCATTCCGAATACAGTCCCCAGCCCTCTGCATAGGCGGTGAACCCGGCCTGCTTGCGGAACTCCGGCACGCCTTCCAGTTCCTGCGCGATGGCGATCTGCATGTGATGGCCCGGCAGGCCCTCGTGGTAGGCGATCACCTCCAGCTCGGTCTTCGGCATTGCGTTCATGTCGGACAGATGCGCGTAGTACACGCCCGGCCGGCTGCCGTCCGGCGTGCTCGGGTAGTAGTGCTGCGCAGCGCCGTCGACCTCGCGGAACGCCTCCACGCGCTTGACCACGATATCCGCCTTGGGCAGCAGGCCGAAGTAGTTCGGCAACTGCTTCTTTATGGTCGCGATCGCCTTGCTCGCATCATCGATATACGCCTGACGCCCGGCATCGTTGTCGGGGTATTTGAACTGCGGGTCGGTGCGCATGAAGTGGAAGAACGCCTGCAGGTCACCCTCGAAGCCGACGCGTTCTTTCAGCGCTTCCATCTCGCCGCGGAGGCGAGTCACCTCGTCCAGACCGATCTGGTGGACTTCATCCGGGGTGAGGTCGGTTGTGGTCGACGCCTGCAGCCGCTGGGCGTAGTAGGCCTTGCCATCGGGATGGGTGGTGCCCACGCCGGACGGATTCTCCAGCGCGTTCGGCAGGTCGGCCCTGTACCAGGCCAGCACCTCGGCATAGGCCGGTTGCACCGCCTCCACCAGCGCCGCGCGCGCCTGCGCCTTCAACTCGGCCGCACGCGCCGCGTCGATCTTGCCGGCCTTTACCAGCGCATCGGCCTTGGCCTGCGCGTCGGCCCACAGCGCGCTGTCGGCGCCGTCGGTAAACGGCGCGCCGGTGACCACCTTGCCACCCTGCTCAAGCACGCCCTCGTGGGCGAAGCGCGGCGGCCGGATGCCCTTCTCCGCCGAGAGCCTGACCTGTTCCATCAACTGCCCGAAGGCACGCGGCGCCTCGCGAAGGCGGGCGATGTAGGCGAGGTAATCGGACTCGTCGTCGACCTTGTGGAAGTTGATCAGGAAGGTCGGCAGCTGCGACTGCATGCCGCCCATCTGCTCGAACGGATACTGGTGGTCGACGAACCTGTGGCCGGCTTTGGACTGCGCGACCTGATACGCAAACAGGTCCCAGGACAGCTGCGCGTCGTCACCCAGGGCGTCGTAATCGAAGCTTGACTGCATCTCCTCCAGCGCGGCGATCTCCCAGGCCAACTGGCGTTCGCCCGCCGCGCGCGACATGTCGTCGATCTCGGAGTAGCGGTCCTTGCGGCCCAGGAACGTCATCCGGATGGGACTGAACTGCAGTTGCTCCTCGTACTTGCGCTCGAACCACGCATTGAGTCGTGCATCCTCGGCAGTTGCCTGCGCCGACACGGTCGCGGGCGCCGCGGTTTTGGTGGGGACGCCGGACGTGCAGGCAACGCACAGGGCAAGGGACAGCGCGGAGACGGCGAGGATGCGACGCATGGACACTCCGGGGTGGGATGAGAGCAAGGTCGCTCCCGGGACTCCAATAATGCCGCATGCGATGGCGGGGGTGAGGAGTGCCAGAAGACCCGGACCGCACCCAAATACTCCGGTTGTCATCCTCGCTGGTCACCGTTCGGAGCGCAGCGCCGTTACCCCAGTAGCCGTTGGCTCAACGGATTATCCGGATCGACCAGCAGCTTGGCCGTCAGCGCCAGCGCCATCACCACCAGCATGGGGCGGATCATTTTTCCGCCGACGCGCAGCGCCAGATGTGCGCCGACCAGCCCCATGCCGAACAGCGCCACCAGGATCAGCAGCACGGGAATGAGCCCGGCGAGAAACGCCACACCCATGAGCAGGGCGAGGGTTTCGATACCGAATTCCATGATCGGACTGGCCCTGGGGGATGACGGAGTGCTTTCGCTGACGGAGCAGCCAAAAGCGGCGACGAGAGAGGATGATCGAAGTCGGCTGCCAATGCTTGAGCAGCCCCGTTCACCGTGACCGGATGCGCCCGACCGTAAGCTGGCTGCATTCCATCGAAGGACTTCCCATGGCCACCCGCTACTACATCACCCTGCCCGACGGCGCCCTCGCACGGGGCCCCGACCCGGACCTGTCCTTCAACGCGCAGAGCGGGGAAGGCTTCGCCGCCGAACTGCAGGCCGCTCTGCGGGGCGACGGCCTGTTTGAACGCTGGCGCCGGAAGCAGGACGAGCCGGACGAGGTGGACCGCTCCCTGGGGGCCACCGATCCAGCCGCGACGGTCGAAGGTGCCCAGGACGACCTGCACATCGATCTCGTGGTGACGACCAGCATTTCCGGCACGGTACTGAAACAGCGTCTGCGCCTGCTGGCAGGAAGGGCCTGGGAACTGCGCGACGTCAAGGCCGCCTGAGTCACCGGCCTTGCGCAAAATCCTGCTCGCATGGAGCGGTGGCAAGGACGCCGCCTGGGCCCTGCATCACCTGCGCGGCCGTGAGGATGTCGAGGTGGTCGGACTGCTGACCACCGTCAACAGCGACTTCCAGCGGGTCGCCATGCACGGCATCCGGCGCGAGGTGCTGCACGCGCAGTCAAGGTCAACCGGACTGCCGTTGCTGGAGTCGGCGATACCGCACGGCTCCGACAACGACACGTATGAGGCGGCCTTTGCCGCCAGCCTGGCCGAGGCCCGCGAGCGCTGGCCGGACATCGACAGCCTCGCGTTTGGCGACCTGCTGCTGGCCGACGTACGTGCCTGGCGCCAGGCCCTGTGCGCCCGCTACGGCTGGAGCATCCTGACGCCGCTGTTCGGCCGCGATACCACAGCCCTGGTGCAGGAGATGCTCGACGGTGGCCTGCGCACGCGCCTGTGCTGCGTGGATACCCGCCAGTTGGACGCGCGATTCGCCGGCCGGCCGTTGGATCGTCTGCTGCTCGCTGAACTCCCCGCAGGGGTCGACCATTGCGGGGAGAACGGCGAATTCCACACCCTGGTCGAGGATGGCCCGATGTTCACCACGCCGTTGGCGCTACAGCGCGGGGAGACGGTGCTGCGCGATGGACGCTTCGCTTTTACCGACTTTTTCCTGCCCGATCCCGCGCACGCGATGCGCTGAGCGCAGGGCCGCGACTCAGCCCTTCAGCGCCTTCGCATGGTGGGCGATGTGCTCGCCGATGAAACTGGCGATGAAGTAGTAGCTGTGGTCATAACCCGGCTGCATGCGCACGGTCAGCGGGTGGCCGGCCGCCTCGCAGGCCTGCTGGAGCAACTGCGGGCGCAACTGCTCGTCGAGGAAGTTGTCGGCATCGCCCTGGTCGACCAGCAGCGGCAGGCGCTCGCCGGCCTTGGCGACCAGCTCGGTGGCATCCCACTGCTTCCACTCCTCGCGGTCATCGCCCAGGTAGGCACCGAACGCCTTCTCGCCCCACGGCACCTGGCTCGGCGCAACCACCGGCGAGAACGCCGACACGCTGCGGAACATCCCCGGATTGCGCAGGGCAATCACCAGCGCGCCGTGGCCACCCATCGAGTGACCGCTGATGCCGCGCGCGGTGGTCGTCGGAAAATGTGCGTCCACCAACGCCGGCAACTCCTGCGTGATGTAGTCGTACATCCGGTAGTGCTTCGCCCATGGCTCTTGGGTGGCGTTGAGGTAGAACCCCGCGCCCTGGCCCAGGTCGTAGGCCTCGTCATCGGCGACACCCTCGCCGCGCGGGCTGCTGTCGGGCGCGATCAGGATCACGCCGTGTTTGGCCGCATATCCCTGGGCGCCGGCCTTGGTGATGAAGTTCTGCTCGTTGCAGGTCAGCCCCGACAGCCAGTACAGCACCGGGCACGGGCCCTGTTTGGCCTGCGGCGGCAGATACACCGCGAAATTCATGTCGACGCCCAGCGTGCTGGACGCGTGCTGCCAGACTTCCTGGCTGCCGCCAAAACTGGCGTGCTGTTCAATCTGTTTCATGCTTCACCTCTCGACGACGGATCAGTAATGGATCACGGTTCGAATCGACTCGCCTGCGTGCATCAGATCGAAGGCCTCGTTGATGCGGTCCAATGGCAGGGTGTGGGTCACGAACGGCGCGAGTTGGATGTCCCCGCGCATGGCGTCCTCGACCATCCCGGGCAGCTGGGTGCGGCCCTTTACCCCGCCGAAGGCGGTGCCCATCCACTTGCGCCCGGTCACCAACTGGAACGGACGCGTGCTGATCTCCTTGCCGGCGCCGGCCACGCCGATGATCACCGACTGGCCCCAGCCACGATGGGCGCATTCCAGCGCCGCGCGCATCACGTTGACGTTGCCGATGCACTCGAAGCTGTGGTCGACGCCCCAACCGGTCATCTCCACGATCACTTCCTGGACCGGCTTGTCGTGGTCCTTCGGGTTGACGCAGTCGGTGGCACCCATCTGGCGGGCCAGGTCGAACTTGTCCGGATTGGTGTCGACCGCGATGATCCGGCCGGCCTTGGCCTGCACTGCGCCCTGGATCACCGCCAAGCCGATCGCGCCGAGGCCGAACACGGCGATGCTGTCGCCTTCCGCGACCTTGGCGGTGTTGTGCACCGCGCCGATGCCGGTGGTGACGCCACAGCCCAGCAGGCAGACCTGCTCGGGGTTGGCATCGGGGTTGATCTTGGCCAGAGAGACCTCGGCCACCACGGTGTACTCGCTGAAGGTCGAGCAGCCCATGTAGTGGTGGATCGGCTCGCCGTTGTAGGAAAACCGGGTGGTGCCGTCGGGCATCAGGCCCTTGCCCTGGGTCGCCCGCACCGCGGTGCACAGGTTGGTCTTGCCGCTCTTGCAGAACAGGCACTCGCCGCACTCGGCGGTGTACAGCGGAATCACGTGGTCGCCCGGTTTGACGCTGGTCACGCCCTCACCGACCTCCACCACGATGCCCGCGCCCTCATGACCGAGTACCGCCGGGAACACGCCCTCCGGATCATCCCCCGACAGGGTGAACGCGTCGGTATGGCACAGCGCGGTATGGGTGATCTTCACCAGCACCTCGCCCCTCTGCGGCGGTGCAACGTCGATCTCGACAATCTGCAGCGGCTTGCCGGCTTCAAAAGCAACAGCGGCGCGTGATTTCATGGTGTTCTCCCAATCATTTCAGGTAAGCGCGCACCAGCGCCACGGCATCGTCGATGCCCGCCTGGCGGCGTGAAGGATCTTCAGCAGGGCTTCCCAGCTCTTCGCGCAGATGGCTTTCCAGCACCTGCGACATTACTCCGTTGACCGCGCCGCGGACCGCGGCGATCTGCTGCAGTACCGGTCCACACTCGGCGCCCGCCTCCAACGCCCGCTCCAGCGCTTCCAGCTGTCCCCGTACGCGGCGGACCCTGGCCAGGACACGTTTTTTTTCCTCGAGCGAATGGGGCATGACGTCATGTCTCGGATACTGGGGGAGAGTATACACCCCCGGTCCTCGGCAGCCGATATCGCGTCTTGGCCAGTGGTGATCCGAGCCGCTGGGACTCGTCTTTCGCGAAGCGGATGATCAGCCCCGCGCGGTCATCCGTAGCCCAGATGGTGCCGTCATCGGCGACCGTGAGTCCGACCGGTGAGCGCTGTGGGCGCTTGTCCGGCACCAGCCGCCAGCCGCGCGTGAGCGCTACCGGTGCCACCGCAGGCCCACGTCCCAAACACGATCTTCCGCTCAGAGTTTCCCCCGGTGCCGGCCGAGAACAATCCCAGCGCACATACCACGCACTGTCCCGATCTCAAGTCGCGGGAAGCCGTTCAGACTCCTTCTGGTTGGGCATAGATCTCGCGAGCGCTTGCCTGGCCGGCAAGAACAGTGGCAACAAGTGCCGCGGCATAGCGAGTGATGATTGCGCCGCTATAGCCCCGGTAGTCACGGTGGATTTTGTACACGCGGCCAGACAGAGCAAATACCCGTTGCTCAGCCTACGTTGGAGTCGACGCGGCTAATGAGCAGTGTCTGCTTTCGGGGGCGGTTTCCACCGGTCAACGCATGAGTTGAGGGGCATCGCATTGAACGAACTTTCAGGCGGCAGGCGGCAGGCGGCAGGCGTGAGGCGTGAGGCGACAGAGCGTGAAACTCGCAGCACCACAGGGCAGCCACCAGAACAGCACGAAGAACATCAGACGGCCATATGCGCTGCCAGGCCCGACTGCGAGTGACGGTGAGCTAGCAAGGGCCCAGGTGATCTCCATGATTCAGATGGGCCTGCGTAGCTTCGCGCGGAAGCTCCATGGTTTTCTTCCCCTTGTGGCAAACCAAGGCAGTTCCACCGCCGGCCTTGCCAGACTTGCTCACGGGAACGACAACGCAGCCTGCGATAGTCAGGACGAGCAGTACGGCCAAGATGCGCTTCATATCGGTATCCTCGATGGTTGGTTGCAGAACTCTGGATGAGCTGCGCGTAACCCGCTCTACGCTCGCTGCACGCACGAAATTTCTTCCCGACCGATTATGATGTAGAAACGAACGGCAGAACTGCGGCCGCGGTCATCTTCTCCGTAGATCCTTATCCAAAGGGCCCGCTTTAACGCGGCGACGCTGGGCCGGTCGCCATCGACGATCAGCCGCAAGATCCGGCGTAACGGTGGCGCCGCACGTTGTCGCGCAAGCCTTGCGGATCAGGCAGCTTGGAGCCGGGCGCATCGCCCAAGGCTTGTAAGCTGGCGCTGCATCCCACGCTGGCGGCACGGGGGGACGTGAAGCCTGACCCCGTTTCGATTCCCGACACCTCCCTCGCTCATCCCGCTCGTTGTTGCCTAGCGCACAGCCCGCTAACAGCCGTTGTGCTTGGCTGGTGCTTCCAGTGCCACGGCATCGCCAACAAGGACTCCGAATGACCAAGCAGTCAACCCACTCGCAAGATTACGACCGCAAGCACGGCGTCGACCATGACGTCATCGACAAGGCAGCGCTCGAGGAGGCGTTCGTCGACAGGATTCGCAAGGATGCGGACGGTGAGGATTTGAATCGTGTGATTCCGCTGCCAGGTGAAAAGAAGGACCCCGCCACGCAACCTTGAAGAAAAACATCCTCAAGGAAAGGGTCAGAGAGCATTTCAATTTTGAAACGCGCCGATTGTTGAGGCAGTGCTTGGGAAATGTTCTCTGGATTGGCCCCTTTTTGATATTTCAAGAGCGCGCTCAGGTTGACCTATGCGGTTTGTCCACGTCACCTCAAAGGAGCTTAGGCCTGTTTGCTCGCGTCCAACGACGCGACCAGACGTGCCGACCACGAATCGATGCGCTGGCGATCAGACGGCGCGGGGATGCTGCGATGACCCAATTCTTCCAACGCTCGCGCGTGTTCGAGTAGCACAAGCCGCCGTGTTGACATGGATGTCCGGTCAGCCAATGTTTCCAGCGACCAGAGCAACCGGGCAAGAACGGCCACGTTGCCGCCGGCATTCTGGCGAATCTGCTCGTAGGCCTCCGCAACCAGACTGGAAAACGTCGGGCCTCGGGTCAACAGCCGCAACTCGCCATCCTTGGTCCGGTAACGCGATTCGATGTGACGGTCGGAAAGCCGGATCAGGATCGCCGTAAGGTAGTCAACGCACATGACCGCAGTGGTGGTGTCATTGATTCCCGGCGACAGTGCCTTCATGGCAACGTCCACCAGTTGCCGTATGCAAAATGCGGCATCCTGACGCACCGTCCGTTGCCGGCCGACCGTGCAAGCCGATGCAAGTCGCCGGATATCCTCCTCGTTCAACCGTTGGGTCCCGAGAACAGAAACGAATGGCATCCCCTCGATCAGGAATTCGCCGATAGCGCGCTCCATCCGGATCACCATTCCATGCTCCGCAGCGAACGCCAGTAACTCGGTCGTGTCGATCCCATGGAGATAACCGGTTCGCGGGGCCGAAACAGCGTGCCAAGTCTGCCCTGGAATCGATTCGAACAGGGTGTCATCGTCATCCTCGTTTCCTGCTCCCTCCGGAAACAGATGGTCGACCGTCGCGAGTGCTTCTTCAGAAACCGCCGCAAGAATATGGGAGGCTTGTATGGACCTCGCCATGTGATGGATGAAGTACACCAGAAACGCGATCCCGACAAACCCCAGGATCAACGCGACCAGCATGGCCAACGAGGGGACAAACGCTCCTTCATCACCCCCGCGAATGGTACGAAGCACCACCAGGCAGTAGGCAAAAATGCCGACGAACACGCCGAGCACGGTTTGGTTGGTGCGGTCGCTCATGAAGCTGCGCAGGACCCGGGACGTGTACTGGCTGGACGCCAGCGAGAGAGCGACGATGGTGATCGAGAAAACGACACCGGCCACCGTGATCATGGAACTGGCAATGGCCGTGAGCAGCCCGCGCGAACCCGCCGCACCGGCGCCAAACAGCAGCGGCCACCGCGCGAGCAGTTTCTGATCGAACGACGTGCTCGTTTCGATCAGACCGATCGCGAGTGCGATGGCTCCCAAGATTATGAGCCCCGGCACGAACCAGAAGGTTGAGCGGACGTGATTGAAGTATTTGCGTAATTTGTTCACGAAGGCAACTCCACTTGTGTTGTTGCTCATGGGCAGATCCGGCCGATCTTTTCAGCCTACTTGCTGCAGGCGTACGATGTCGTCAACCCGCGCTCGGCAGCTATGGCCGCATAGCCGGAACGCTGGGAAACGGTCGTGAAGGTTTACCGAGGTGGCGCGTCGATATGGGTTCGAACGACGACAGCTTTTCGACTCTGTGGCAACTCGACCAAAAACTGCCTGTCGCAAACGCCTGCTTTGGGAAGTCCATTTTCCGGGGGTGACGAAGAAATAGTGCTGGGTGGATCGGACGCGTGGGACAAATCGCCCATTGTCCTTGTTGCGCCTTTTTCAAGGCACCTCATGTGCCATGCTGGGCTGACAGAGGAGTTCGCATGCCCATAGCTTCAGATAGCGGCGATCGTCTGACCGTCCTCAAGAGATTCGGAACCGACCCCGGGTCGCTGCGCGCTCACACCTATATCCCGGAGAATTTCCAGAAGAACGGTCCGCTCGTCGTCATCCTGCATGGCAGCACCCAATCGGCGCAAAGCTATGACCTCGGTTCAGGCTGGTCTGCACTTGCCGACGAATGCGGGCTGGCGCTCCTGTTCCCGGGGCAAAGGCGGGGCAACAACATCATTGGCAGCTTCAACTGGTTCAAGCTTGGAGACAGCCGCCGCGGCGGTGGCGAACCGCTCTCCATTCGCCAGATGATCAAGCAGGTCGTCGATGATCACGGCATCGACCCGTCACGAGTCTTCATCACGGGGCTGTCCTCCGGTGGCGCCATGACATCCGTGATGCTGGCGACCTACCCCGAGGTGTTCGCGGGAGGGGCGATCATTGCCGGGCTGCCTTATCGCAGCGCGGGCACCCTGATGCAGGCGATCTTTCGCATGAAGGGATATGGCGGCCCGTCGGACCGCACGCTTGACGCGCTTGTGCGCGGAGCCTCGAATTTCACTGGCCGCTGGCCGACGATCTCGGTCTGGCATGGCGACCGCGATACGACGGTCAACCGTGTGAACGCCGATTCCATCGTGCGGCAGTGGCAGAAGATCCACAAGGTCGAAGGACCGCCGACACGGATGGAGACTGTAGACGGCTTTCCCCGAAAGGTGTGGTGCGACGCGGACGGGCGGGAGGTGATCGAGGAATACATCATCGGGAAAATGGGCCACGGCACGCCGATCATGGCCGGTGGTGACGAGGGCCTCGGAGAAGAAGGCGAGTACATGTTGGAAGTCGGCATTTCCTCGACCCGCCACATAGCTGATTTCTGGGGCCTTACGCAGTAGCGGAACGGTCGCCGGACGTGCTCCGTCAGCGCATCAGTCCGCAAGCGGGTCAGTCCTGACGAAACCTGGAAAGAGGCGGTCAGATTGAACTTTTTGACTGTGCGCCTACCACGGTTTGTTGAAACCGCCGTCGACAGCGGACCTGCGACGCTAGCGCACGGCATTTCTCAGGCAGGCAGCGGGACCCGTGGCAGCGCAGCCTCACGTGATGCTTGCCATTTCGCGACGGGCTCGACCACACATGCTTGCCAGAACCCCATATGGCCCGATCAGCCATCGTCATGTCCGCGACGGACCGCCGGGGTGTAATTCGGAAGTTACTCCCGAAACCCATTACTGATCGGATACCGCCGCTCCCGACCAAATGCCCGCCCCGACACCTTCGGTCCCGGCGCGGCCTGATGGCGCTTCCACTCGCTGGTGCGGACCAGGTGCAGCATCCGGTCCACGGTGGCGGCGTCGAAGCCGGCCCGGACGATTTCCTCGCGCGACTGCTCCTGATCGATGTAGCGGCGCAGGATCGCGTCGAGCACATCGTAGGGTGGCAGCGAATCCTCGTCCTTCTGGTCGGCGCGGAGCTCGGCCGATGGCGGGCGCTCGATCACCCCGACCGGTACCACCGGGTCGCCGACGGTATTGCGCCAGCGCGCGAGCTCGAAGACCTCACTCTTGTAGAGGTCTTTCAGCGGCGCGTAACCGCCGGCCATGTCGCCATAGATCGTCGCGTAGCCGACCGCGTACTCGCTCTTGTTGCCGGTGGTCAGCACCAGGCCACCAAACTTGTTGCTCAGCGCCATCAGGATCGCGCCGCGGGTGCGCGACTGCAGGTTTTCCTCGGTGGTGTCCACCGGCTGACCGTCGAACTGTTCTTCCAGCGTATCCAGAAAACCCTGGAATGCCTTCTCGATCGGGATCGTCAACAGCCTGACGCCCTGCTCCTCGCATTGCTCGGCAGCCAGGTCGTTGGACAGACCGGCGGTGTAGCGCGACGGCATGCGCACCGCGGTGACGTTGTCGGCGCCGATCGCATCGACCGCAATGGCCAGCACCACCGCCGAGTCCAGCCCGCCGGACAGGCCGACCCAGACCTTCTGGAAGCCGTTCTTGCGGAAGTAGTCGCGGGTGCCGGTGACCACCGCGCGCCAGGCCAGCGCGTCGCGGCTTTCGTCGCCGTCCTGCTGCCACAGCACCGGGTGGAACCGCTTGCTGGCCGGCTCGAAGTCCACCACCAGCCATTGCTCGGTGAACGCGGACGCGGCCGGATGCACGCAGCCGTCGCCATCACCGACCAGCGAGGCGCCGTCAAACACCACCGCGTCCTGCCCGCCCACCGCGTTGACGTACGCGATCGGCACCCCGGTGGCGCGGATCGCGTTTTCCAGCAACTGGTCGCGACGGCCGTGCTGGTCGTGCTCGTAGGGCGAGGCGTTGATCGACAGCACCAGCTGCGCGCCGGCCGCAACGGTGGAGGCCAGCGGCTCGTGGAACCACAGGTCCTCGCACACCAGCAGGCCCAGCTTGAGCCCGTTGAGTTCGAACACGCAGTCGCCACCGTCGGGATCGACGACGAAATAGCGGCGCTCGTCGAACACCGCATAGTTGGGCAACTCGCGCTTGCGGTAGGTCTGCTCGACGCGACCGTCACGCAGGATGCTGGCGGCGTTGTAGACCACCGAGCCGGCCGTTTCCGGCCAGCCGACGACCACCGTGATGCCGGTTGCCGCCGCCGCGATGCGCTCCATGGCCTCCGCGCAGGCGCGCAGGAAGCTCGGCCGCAGCAGCAGGTCCTCCGGCGGGTAGCCCGACACCGCCAACTCGGGAAACAGCACCAGGTCGGCGCCATGGTCGTCGCGCGCCTGCTCGATCAGCTCCACGATCAGGTCGGCGTTTTCGTCCACCGCGCCGACCGAGAAGTCGAACTGGGCCAGGGCGATGCGCAGGGATGGGGTCATGGGAGTCGTCCGTCAGCGGGGTCGGTCAGCGCTGCATTGTCCCAGACTCCGGCACCTTGACCCGGAACCAGGCGGCATACAGCGCCGGCAGGAACAGCAGGGTGAGCACGGTGGCCACCAGCAGGCCGCCCATGATCGCCACCGCCATCGGCCCGAAGAAGGCGCTGCGCGAGAGCGGGATCATCGCCAGGATCGCTGCCAGGGCCGTCAACACGATGGGCCGGAAGCGCCGTACGGTCGCCTCCACGATGGCATCCCAGGTCTCGTGGCCGTCACGACGGTCCTGCTCGATCTGGTCCACCAGGATCACCGCATTGCGCATGATCATGCCCGACAGGGCGATCGTGCCCAGCATTGCCACGAAGCCGAACGGCACCCGGAACACCAGCAGGAACAGGGTCACGCCGATCATTCCCAGCGGCGCGGTCAGCAGCACCATGAAACTGCGCGAGAAACTGCGCAGCTGCACCATCAGCAGCGTGAACACCACGAACAGGAACATCGGCACGCCAGCCACGATCGAGGCCTGGCCGCGACCGGCGTCTTCCACACTGCCGCCGACGTCGATCGAGTAACCGTACGGCAGCTCGTCGCGAATGCCATCCAGGGTCGGTGAGATCTGCCCCATCACGGAGGCCGGCTGGGTGCCGTCGTAGATGTCGGCGCGCACGGTCATGGTCGGCTTGCGGTCACGATGCCAGATGATGCCTTCCTCGAAGCCGTACTCCAGCGTGGCGACCTGGGCCAGCGGCACGCTCTGACCGCT
>RCMY010001211.1_pt1 | contig 28661 bp, 22 predicted proteins | sample 2041341 | NCBI WGS metagenome assembly RCMY01 (sample SAMN09708234, study PRJNA481090) | Marine sediment metagenome, whole genome shotgun sequencing project.
GCTAAAGAAGTAGAAAGTTCTTTGTTAAGGCCTTTGAACATTTCACCGGCTTTTGCTTGAGCGTCAGAAACTAAGGTATAAGTTTCTTTAGCAGCATTAGTCACGGTTTCTTGTAAAGACGTTAAATATTCTTTTTGAGCTTCAGAAAAACTCGCGATATCTTTATGTTGCGTTGCTGATTTAGCGAACGAAACACCATCGTTCAACAAAGTAGTAAAAAGTGCACTTTGCTTTTCAGAAACAGCTTGTAACGTAGAAACATTCAAAGCAGCGAATTCAGTAACAGGTTTCATAGAGTTTTTAACTTGGTCATTCATTTGTTCTAACATGATGTATCTCCGGTATTAAGGTAGACTAGAATTTTGCTGCACCGCAGCATTTGGCATACGTGCATAATATAGAGTTTTAAGAAGATAGCAAGCGATTTAATGCTGCAACGCAACATTTTTTTATGATTTTTAGGCAACACCACGAGTTTTAACTTAAGTTATTGATATAATGAGGTATTTTTATTTTTAACTGAATGGTTCTCTAATTTTTATTTTTTCACTACTTAAACTTACCTCGGAAGGCTGTTAATATTGACGATCATAGGTTACCTATCGTGCTGCAGGATAATTAACCAATTTTTTGTAGACCACTGTTAATAAGGACTACCATGAGTAAAAGCAGTAATGGCGCGCAAGCTTATCAGCAACATGAACAAGGTTATCGCGACAAAGCCTTAAAGATGTACCCTTGGGTATGTGGACGTTGTGCCCGCGAATTTGTCTACTCTAATTTGCGCGAACTTACCGTGCATCATGTTGATCACAATCACAGCAATAATCCTGCCGATGGAAGCAACTGGGAATTACTGTGTCTTTATTGTCACGATAACGAACACAATAAATATCACGAGTATGTAATGTATGGTGGCACTTCTGAGGAAGAAACGGTGGTGGCAACACATAACCCTTTCGCCGATCTAAAAGCATTATTGAATAAAAAAAAGTGATAATAATTTACGGTAAAATTCATATAAGTGAAGCATAGCGTCTGACGAAATAAGACAAATTGTGTTAAACCCCATTGCCTGCGTGTATTTTATACCGTTAACTTTTCGTTCTTCAATCGATTATTACTATTCAATCTTAATTACTTATAAGCAAAAAACTCATACCTTAGTGCTAGTCATAATGTCTAAAATTGCACTATACCATTGTTTTAAATAAATAATTTTAAATAATTGCATAACGGCAAAGTTTTAGCTTTTACGAATATTACTTATAATCAATTTTTTATGTTACGAAGAGCTGACAATATGAAATCGTTTTATTTATTAGGCTTAGCGAGTGTTTCACCTTTTGCCCTTGCCAACGTTTCCTCGCTCGAAACAATTGTTGTAACTGGCAGTAATCCTTTAAGCCAATTGTCAGATACTCAATCTATAATAGGGCAAACCCAAATACTAAACTCAGATGACTTACATCAGTTCCCTACCCGCTCATTAGCTGAAATAATTCGTAATGAGTTAGTCAGTGTGAATATCAATGACGTACAGAATAATCCCTTTCAACCCGACGTACAGTATCGCGGTTTTACGGCTTCTCCTTTATTAGGCTTACCTCAAGGTTTATCTATTTATGTAAATGGTACGCGTTTTAATGAACCCTTCGGTGACACGGTTAATTGGGATTTATTGCCCTTAGAAGCGCTAGATAATGTTGTACTATTTTCAACGTCTAACCCCGTCTTTGGTCAAAATACATTAGGCGGTGCATTAGCCTTAAATACCAAAAATGGTTTTAACTACCAAGATACAGAAGTTGATGTATCACTAGGACAATACGGCCGTAAAGAATGGTCAGTGCAAAGTGGTATGAATCAAGGAAATTGGGGCTTGTATGTACTTGTCAACCAATACAAAGAAGATGGATGGCGAGATTACTCACCTAGTGAGGTAAACCAGTTTTTCTCTACCTTATCGTATAAGGGTGATAATTCACGAATTAATGTAACATGGTTGCATGCTGATACTGAATTATTAGGCAATGGTGCAATACCAGAAGATCTTCCTAAATTTGAATCTCGCTCTTCGGTCTATACTCATCCAGATCAAACCAATAATAAACTCAATTTTGTATCTGTAGACATCAATACACAACTTAGTGATACTCTAGGACTCATAGTTAATGCATTTTATCGAGATAATGAAACCCAATCCATTAATGGTGACGACAGTGATTATGGTGCTTGTGAAATTATGCCTGAACTCGTGACCTTATGTGAAATGGATGATGATGACGATGATGACTTAGATGGATCAGGTGATGATGATGGCGATGATGAAAAATTGGAGGCTGTTGAATTTGTGGGTTATGAAGATTTAGCCTTTAGTCAAATCAGTAGTGTCGATCCCGATGATGTTGATGGCACATATAACACGGGTCGTGCAGAAAATAAAAACATGGGTATCACTGCGCAGTTAAGTCAGCGACACTCTATTGGTTCACTACCTTCGCAGACTATATATGGCATGGGATTGATTGATGGAGACATTAATTATCAAGCCGATACTACCTTTGGTATATTAGAAAACGATACGCCACAGGATTCTCGCACCGTTGTTCCATTAATAGGGATAATGGATGCAGAAGCTCGAGTACGCTTAGATGTGGAAACTCGAACTACTTTTGCTTATATCTCGAATGTAACCCAAGTTAACGATGCCATGACGCTCAATATAGCCGCGCGGTTTAATCGTGATCACATAGTAATGAATGATTTGATCAAAGAAGGTGAAGGCTCGTTAGATGGAGACCACCGCTTTACTAGTTTTAATCCTGCAATCGGTTTAAGCTATGACTTAACAGATACCTCTGCTTTCAATATTTCCTACGCTCAAGCTACACGTGTGCCCAGCCCTGCCGAATTAAGTTGTGCCGATGAAGACGACCCGTGCCGCTTGCCGAACGGCTTTGTGGCCGACCCACCACTTGACAAAGTAGTTACGCGTACTTTTGAGGCGAGTTTCTCAGGTTCATTCAATAAACTCTTTTTTAATGCCACCGCCTTTCACTCACAAAGTTTAGATGACATTATATTCCAACAAGCAGGCAGTACATCTTCGCGTGGTTATTTTATCAATGTAGATAAAACTCAACGGCTAGGAATTGAGCTCTCTGCACAACGTCAATTTACACAATGGTCAATAAGCACCTCTTACAATTATCTTGATGCCACTTTTGAATCAAGTTTTACATCGTTTAGTCCAATGAATCCCCTAGGTCCAAATCGTCAAGTATCGCCGGGCGACACCATCCCGGGTCAGCCTCAGCATCAAATAAAAATACGCAGTACCTATGCTGTCTTTGATAACTGGAATATTGGCGCCCAATTTATTTATGCAAGTAAACAGTATTATCGTGGTGACGAAGCGAATGAGAACAAACAGATCGATGGTTATGGTTTGGTCAATGTATTTTCAGAATTTGTCTTCAATAATCAGTTAAGCTTTGCTTTACGCGTCGACAATTTGTTCGACCACGATTACGACACCTTTGGCACCTATGCTGAAGCCGATGAAGTGCTTGAAGATATTTATCCTGAAATTGATTCACCATACTTTATTGGCGTTGGACACCCACGAACTTTCTCTGTTAATGCGCGCTACAGATTTTAATTTCTCATCCTAAAGGGGGATAAAATCCCCCTATTTATAGATCTAAAGACGATGTTACCTTGCGTATAAAATATAGTAGAATGAATAATTAACTCACTTGCTTCATCTATACCTAAAACAACTGGGAAATAAAATGACAAACCCTCTTCGGCTCATTTCTTCAACATCTCCTTTGCAACTTTGTTTCTCATTAAATGCCATTGCACTAGCAATAAGTGTGACTACTTTTGCACATGCTGCTGAAACATTACCAACCGAACGTATATTGGTGACCGGCTCGCATACTCCATTTAAGCGTCTTATTGCCAGCAGCAATATTGATGTCGTGACGCAAGACGAAATTGAGCGAGTGATGGCGGTAACCCCAGCGGACATTTTAAACCGCATGACGGGTGTGCATATTCACACCAACAATGGCATGGAATCGCTTCCCGCGCTCTCCCGTTTTAACAGGGCCTGGTGCAGCCGGTGCGTTTATATTTGCTCAAGATGGAATTGCAACTCGTGCACCAGGTTTTGCGAATAATAATGGGCTGTCAGAACTCAATTTATCTGGCGCGGCTGGTATTGAAGTGATCCGTGGACCCGCAAGTGCAATTTATGGCTCAAATGCGGTGCATGGGATTGTGAATGTACTTTCTGCCAATGTAGATGCGCCAGGGCGACTGAGCTTTTTGATTGGTGAAAATGATCATGTAAATATTGCCACTAAGTTTAGCACCGAAGCCTTTGCACTTGATTATCAACATGTAAATGATAGTGGCTTTCGTGAAGAAAGTGATTTTGTCGTCAATAAACTAGGTACTAAATATGTAACCCAGTTAGCACAAGCCAAGGTAACTACTACATTCTCTGGGTTTAAATTAGACCAAGAAACCGCAGGGTTTATTTCGTCTGGTGACAATGGTGACTGTTTTACATCTACACTAGCGGATGTGGATTTGTACAAAGATGATGTTGCGATGGAACAAAACTGTGATCCTGATGCTTATCGTCAATGGTCAAGCGTTCGCTTCGCTTCACAATGGGAGTGGTCATTAGAAAATGATGCGATGTTATCTTTAACACCCTACTATCGAAATAATCATATGGAATTTAGACAACACTATTTACCATCTAGAGCCATTGAGATGAATAAACATAGCAGTGTGGGTCTAAAGGCTATATATCGCCAACACATAAATGAACAAATGAAGTGGGTAGCAGGCTTAGATTTGGAAAGCACGACAGGCACCTTGGTCGAAACTCAAGATAATCCTGATCGCTACAGCTTTGGAAAAGCGCGGCAACAAGGTCAACATTTTAATTATGAAGTGCAAGCCCAAGTAATCGCCCCTTTCGTACAACTGACTTACCAAGCCACCGACGCACTTAGCCTTGACGCGAGTGTGCGCTTTGATAGTACCCGTTATGACTATGATAATTTTATTGCCGATGGCACCACTAAAGCGGATGGCTCATCATGCACCAAAACGGATGGCTCAGAGGTGGCTTGTTTGTTTTTACGACCCGCCGACCGCAGTGACGATTTTGATAACACTTCACTTAAAGTGGGCGCAAATTATTTGGTTTCGAGTCAATCGGCGGTGTTTGCCTCAATAGCGTCTGGTTTTAGAGCGCCGCAGACAACAGATTTATACCGTCTGCAAAACCAACAAACTATTGGTGATATTGATTCAGAGAGTACAGATAGTTTTGAAATCGGTTATCGTCATCAAGGTCAAGCGCTTGGTTATGAAGTGGTATGGTATACCATGGAAAAAGATAATTTTTTCTTCCGTGATTCAGATGGCTTGAATGTGACTGATGGCCAAACATCCCATACCGGGCTTGAACTTAGCGTTGATTATCAATTTTCTAAGACACTATCGATATCTGCTAATTATTCGTTTGCACAGCATGAATATGACTTTGATCTAGCCAATTCAGGCGTAGTTAAAGGCAATGAAATTGATACTGCGCCAAGTCAAATGGGTAATATGCAAGTGACGTGGATGCCTATTGACGCGTTCACCTTAGAAATCGAATGGCTTAGGATGGGTGACTACTATCTCGATCCTGAAAACGAACATGCCTATGCGGGCCATGACTTGGTGCATGCTCGTAGCTCGTACGCGTTGAGTGACAAAGTCACTTTAACCGCGAATATTGAGAATTTAACGGATGAAAACTATGCCTCGCGAGCAGATTTCGCGTTCGGCTCTTACCGTTTTTTTGGTGGTCAACCGCGTAATGTTAAATTGGGCCTTACCGTCAATTTTTAAGCAGCAGTTAGCGTGGAGCGATTTAACATGAAACATACGAGTTATCTATCATATCAACAATTGATACGCGTGAGTATTTACGTATATATATTGTTTTTTATGCCCATACTTTTAGCGACCCGTGCACAGGCTGCATCTGATTTACCGGTAGTCAAGGTAGGCGTGTTGCAGTTTGGCACCATCAATTGGGAAATGGATACTATTGTGCATCATAAATTAGATAGCGCTAACGGATTTAGTCTTGATGTGCAAGGCTTTGCCAGTAAAAATGCGGCAGCGGTTGCCCTGCAAAGCGGTGCCGTTGATATTATACTAACGGATTTGTTTTGGGTGAGTCGCCAGCGTTCACAAGGTAAGGCCTATGTATTAATGCCAACTACAAAAGCGACTGGTGGCGTGTTCACGCGTGCTGGCACTACGTTTAACGATTTATTACAAAAAGACGAACAGTCAATTGGTGTTGCAGGGGGTTCAGTAGACAAAAATTGGTTATTGTTACAAGCATATGCCAAGCAACAGCAGATTGATTTAGGGGCCCATTTTAGCCCTAAGTTTGGCGCCTCGCCCTTGTTAAACAAATTTATGTTGGCCAATGAGTTAGACGCCATTATAAATTTTTGGCATTATAACGCGCGTTTAGAGGCTGCGGGATACACTTTAGCCCTGCCAGTATCAACAATGTTAACACAGCTTAACATCAGTAATGATGTGCCATTATTGGGCTGGGTATTTTCAGAATCTTGGGCGGCTGAGCAACCTGACTTAGTTAAACGTTTTATGGCAGCATCAATTACCGCTAAACATCGACTAATCAATGATTCTCTAGAATGGGATCGAATTAGACCCTTAACTAAAGCGGAAAATGATCTCGTATTTATGACATTACAACGACAATATCCTCAGACTCTGTTAAGCCAGTTTAGCGACACTGAAATTGCGGCCACTGCTGCTTTGTTTACTATATTTTCGGAAATTGGCGGGCACGCCTTAATGGGCCAAGTAAAGGAATTTGATCCTGACATATATTGGTCTGAAGCTAAGAAAGTATGGCGGACCAAGCAATAATTCGCCTCAACAATACCATTTCTTCAGCGTACATCAAAATAGGTGTATTTTGCCTACTCATGCTTTTATGGCAAGGCTTTGCAGTATCACTTAAGCATCCAGATTTCCCAACGTTGTTGCAAACATTGCAAGCACTTTATTACCATGCATTTGAAGGAGATTTGCTGCTAAACGTAACGATTACCGTAGGGCGAGTACTGCTTAGCTTTGTTATCGCAATGTTCTTAGGAAGTATATTTGGGATTGCGATGGGGTCAAAAGCATGGTTTAACACCATGAGTGATAGCCTGCTAATTATATTATTAAACATCCCTGCGCTGGTGGTGATTATATTATCTTATATTTGGATTGGTTTGGTGGAAGCTGCCGCAATTACAGCAGTGGTAATTAACAAAATTCCAACCGTCGCGGTAATGTTACGTGAGGGCGCGCGCACTACCGATATTAAACTGGCGCAAGTTGCCCAAGTTTACCAATTATCGTGGTTTCGATTTATGCGCTCGGTGTACTTGCCACAGTTGTATCCTTTTTTCTTAGCGGCCGCGCGTAATGGTCTATCATTAATTTGGAAAATCGTCTTAGTGGTAGAGTTATTAGGGCGCAGCGACGGCGTGGGTTTTGCATTGCACAGTATGTTTCAATTCTTTGATATAGCCGGTATTTTGGCGTATACCATGGCGTTTATTGCGGTGGTCTTTGTGATTGAGCAATTATGCTTTAAACCCTTTGACGTACGTATTCAGCGTGGTCGATAAGATGACTGCAGTGCAAGTCAAAATCAATCATTTATGTTATTTGCAACAAAGTAACGACACACTAGTAATAGAAAATATTGAGTTAGCCATTGCTGAAAACGAATGTGTGTGCATTGTTGGACCTTCGGGATGTGGTAAAACGACACTTCTAAATGCTATTGCGGGTCTATTAGTTAGCCCGCAAGCCAGTATTGAATTGATGCAAGCAGATGCGCGCTTAGGCTATATTTTTCAAGAACCGAGACTAATGCCTTGGTTAACTTTACAACAGAACATTGAATTAGTATTACCGCAGCCAAATCCAAAATTAGTGGCACAAGTGTTAGATGAAGTGGGCTTGTTAGCCTATGCGAAGCACTACCCTAACACCCTCTCGGGCGGAATGTTAAGGCGAGCAAGTATTGCCCGCGCATTTGTCATTAAACCGCAAATACTTTTATTAGATGAGCCTTTTGTATCACTTGATGCGCCTACTGCTATGCAAAGCCGCGAACTCTTAATTAATATGGCTAAAGCTCATCAAACAACCATTATTTTTGTGACTCATAACATTAATGAAGCGCTTTACTTAGCTGACCGCATCGTATTTTTATCAAAGCGTCCCGCTCGTATTATTCATGAGTTAAGGCTAAAAAGTACGGCCGATGCTTATGAGTCCAGCACGCAACAAAGTATTAAGTCACAGTTATTTACCCAGTATCCAAAGATTTTAGAAGGATTGCTTACAGCCAGATAGCACTTTAGTGGTATTTGTGTCATCCCTAAGTGCTAATTAATCTGACTAAGTCTAATTAACCTTACAAATCAATAATATGTGTAATTAATAAATGTCTACATCCATCGTATTGTGACTACTCAATAAAACAATACTTGGGGCACTATTTTGAAACTCACTCTAACAAAAAGTCTTATCGCGACTGCTATTATAGCAGCTTCTTATCAAGCTAATGCCGCTATTGAGATTTACAATAATGATGGCACCACTTTTTCAGCAGATGGTTTGATCAATATTTTTTATGTCAACAGCAGTGTTGAAGCAACAGACGCAGCAGGTACTGTTTCTGACCGTGACCAATCTCGCGTTAAAATGGGTTTTTTACCCAATAATATTGGGTTTGGCTATGGTAAACAACTAGATGATTTGAAAATTGAAGTGCGCTCTTCATTTTGGGTCAGTATCAATGATACCGATTTGAATCGTGGTGCAACTGCCCTAGGAACAAACTCGCTAATAGATGTTCGTCAGTTTTATGCAAAATTGTCGGGGGACTGGGGTTCTGTGACATTAGGTAAAGATTTTGGCTTATTTAACCGTACCAATATTTTAGGTGATGAACTACTATTAGGTTACGGTCAAAGCTCAGATACTTTTGGCTTAGTGGATGGCGGTAACGTCTCTTTTGGTAATATTTCTACAGGTTACTCCTACCCTTTCCCGAAAGCGCAAATCACCTATCGAACAAACGATATAAATGGATTTAATGTGGCTGTTGGTATCATGGATCCTAACAAAGTGTCGGCAGATTCATCTGAAAGCAAACCACGAATTGAATTTGAAGCGTCTTATGCCACTCAACTCAATGATGTTGGCATTAAAGGTTGGCTAAATGGTGTCACGCAATCGAGTGAAGTTGCTAACGTAGACCAAGATCAATCGGGTCTAGGCTATGGGCTCAATGTAAAATTTTCTGATATTTCCTTAACCGCATCAGGATACTCATCTGAAGGCTTAGGTTATGTTGCCGGTCTTGACAATATAGTAGGTGCTGAAACTAATGAATCTGAAGGCTTCTTGCTACAAGCTTCATATACTATGGACAGTAACCGTTTCGTGATTTCATCAGGCGAAACAGAAAATGAAGACACGGCAAATGTTACTGCGGGCGTCACAACGCATAAAAACTTTGCCCTTGGCTATTTTAGAACAATACGTCCTGGTGTCATCATTGTTGCAGAATACAACAACACCAAATCAGACAACACCGTTTCCTCTGTCGCTGAAGATAATAAAACGTTTTCAATTGGCACCGTCGTTACATTTTGAACTAATCGAATCTTTTGGCAATTAGTAAAATAAAAGGGGTGCTTAAGTAAGCGCCCATTTTCACACTTATTTGGAATGATTTATATCATCCATTTGGATGAGCTAGCTATCAAAAGGGAAAAATAGTGTTATCATCTAACTTGTTATTTAATTGTGAAGTGGGTGTTATGTACAAGCTATTAGTGGTGGATGATCATCCTATTTTTAGGCAAGCAATCTCTGGTATAATCCAAGACAAGTTTGTTGGATCTATTTGTCTGGAAGCCGAATCGTTAGAAGCAACACATCCTATTATCAAAGCTAACCCAGACTTAGATTTAGTATTATTAGATCTTAATATGCCTAGTACATCAGGCTTAAAAGGTTTGCTTGAGTTAAGGAATGAATATCCAACCATTCCGGTTGTGATTATTTCTGCGGAAAGTGAGAAACAACAAATTTTACAAACCATCTCATACGGGGCCGTTGGCTTTATTTCAAAATCATCAAGTGTAGAAACGATCGCTAACTCTCTTGAATCAATATTCAATGGCAACGTATGTTTACCGTCAGATTTAATCCGCTCTCCAATTACCTCGCACAATAAGAAATCTAGTAATGACTTTGAAATATTACCTGAAAAAATACAGTTGTTAACGCGCAAAGAACTGATGGTACTAAAATATTTAACGCAAGGTGAAGCGAATAAGTATATCGCTTATGAAATGAACATTTCAGAAACAACGGTAAAGTCACATGTGTCGTCAATCTTAAAAAAATTGGGTGCAACGAATCGCGTAAAAGTGGTCGTTGGCAGCGCGAACATTGACTTTGATCAGTATTTAAAACGATAGTGAATTTCGATAATACTTACTGCCTTTGTTGCAAATGCATAAGTGAAAATGTAGATTAAACCTGCCATCATGCTTGCAAACATTGTTGCATTGTCATTTTTAATTTAAGTGGTTTAACCGGTTTGTTGAGCAGAAAAATACCACTATCTTTGCATTGTTCTTGCAGTTCTTGAGAATAGTTTGCCGAAATCATGATGGTAGACAAAGCTGGATGTCTGTGTTGATTTATTATTTCTGCTACCATTATTCCTGTTTCATCATTGTCGAGATGATAATCAAGCAACAATAAATCACAATCATCCGCATGTGGATTAACTTTTTGCGCCAAGTTATCGTATGATAACGCGGTAGTTATCTCGCATCCCCATTGTTGCAACAAAATACGCATTGCATCACAAATTGCCGGATCATTGTCGACCATCCACACTTTGGCACCAACCAACAGATCATTGCTTAGGTTATTGTGCGCTATACTAGGCATTATTGAAACAGGTGCGGTCTCAATAGGCAACAACACTGAAAAACAAGAACCTTTGCCTAATTCAGACGTAACGCTAATAGTATGCCCAAGTACTTTGGCCATTTTTTCAACTATCGCTAAGCCCAAGCCTAAACTTTGTTGAGCTTGTACAGCGCCTTTCAAGCGTGTAAATTCTTTGTATATTTCGGCTAGATTTTCTTGCGCAATACCCACGCCAGTATCCCAAACTTGAATTTCAATATGATTATTACGACGACGACAGCCCAAGGTTACTTTTTTCCCTTTTGCATATCGCACAGCATTAGATAAATAATTACGTAAAATCCTCGCTAACAATAAACTGTCAGATTCAACATATACCGACGTAGGCACAAAACTAAAATCGATTTCATGTACCACCGATATTTTTTGATAATCGGTAGCAATATTTTCTAATAACGAGTTCAATGCAAAAACTTGTTTGTCGGGATTAATAACACCTGCGTCAAGCTTTGAAATATCCACCAGAGTAACAATGAGATTTTCCAAATCAGTTAATGAGCTTTTTATCGCGTTGAGAATAGGTTTGTCGGTTTGTTCACTTCCCCCTAGCAAGGAGGCGGCAAATAACTGTGCGGCATTAAGTGGTTGTAATAAATCATGACTAACCGCGGCTAAAAATTTTGACTTGGATTCATTCGCCAACTCTGCTGCTCGAATAGCATTAGACAAACTAAGTTGCGCCGCTCTGCGATTATCAATCTCATTTTCTAAGGCTTGGGTTCGCGTTTGCACACGCTCCTCTAGTTCTAAATTAGCATTTTGTAAAACATGTGCTGCATTAATACGTTCAGTGATATCATTTATCAATACAAAGAATCCTAATACAACACCTTGCTCTGATATATTTGGGACGTACGATTTCAACAGGTAAACTTCAGCCCCAACCCGATTAAATTCTCTACTCTCGAAGGTGACTCTTTCGCCGCTTAAAGCACGGTTTACAAACATCTCAACACGGGCGTAATCATCAAACAGTTCGCTTTGCTCTAAATCTTTACCAATAAGCTCTAGATCTTCACCACCATACCACTGACTATAGACTTTATTAGTAAACATGAATTGTTTCTTATTGTTCACATAAGCAATCATCGCAGGAACATTATCAGTGATGGTGCGTAACCAGTTTTCACTTTCTTTTAGCGACAATTCGTATCGATATTGTTCGGTAATATCTAAAATGGTGATGATACTCTTACCATCAGCTAAATAATGTCGTCTAACATCAATGACGATTCCGTTAGTAAGTTCTTGGATATGGACTGCATTTTGACTATGCGCTAGTAAAAACACCTCGGTCATCGCAGTAAAGTCGTTTAACTGTCTGACACCCTGAATCGACTTAGCCGAGAGATCGCAAAAATACTCAAATTGTGCATTCCACACTTCAGGAATTTCTTCTTTATTAAGCAGCAGCACGCCTTGCGTTAAGTTATCAATTAAGTTTTGTAATAAAGCATTTTTTTGCGCAATGGCTAGTTCATAACGCTTTGTTTCGGCTTGTTTAATATGGGTTATATCCGTAAACAACAACACCATGCCGCCCTCTTGCGTGCGCCTCTCATTAAGCTGATACCAGCGATCATTGTTAAGGTGGTAAACAGAATTAGTATGATCACTATTAGGCGTTACGCTAAGGATAATACCTTTCAATTTACCTAATGTTTTCATTGCATAAAAATTTGAACCTACATCAGGCATCAATTCTGAATTTTGCCAAAAGCGTTTAAAATTCAAATTTTGGAAAATAATATCGCCATTGTCATCAAGCAATACAAATGCTTCAGTGATACTTTCAATCGCATCAATAAAGCGTTGTCTAAATATATTGGCGGCTTCATTAGCATCGAATAAACGGCGGTTAAGCGCTTGTAATTTTGCGAGTGCGTCATTGAGTTCATGGGTTTTTTGATTAACTTGAACCGCTAAGTGTACAGAGCTTTCAAACGCCGAATAGGCAGCATTACTAGTGGCTCCTTCCTCAACTCGAAAAATTAGTGCATTATTTATTTTGATTAACTTTTTATTTTCTTTTCTTAAATAAGCAACTTCTTCTTCGATGGATGCAAAACTAAGAGGGATACTGTTACTCATAAGCGTCTTCACTGATATACACACCGGTGAATGTTTGATTCAAATGTAAACCATTAATATGTTCACCATACGCATTAAACCCAACCAAATTAAATTCAGATTGAATCGCTTTAGTTTCCTCACAAAGAGACTTACTTGCCACTTCTAATCGCCGTAAAAAACAATCACAGCCAAGCACCATGTGTGGACTTCCAAGTCCACTTCTAATTTTTTGCAATTGTCTAAGTAGTGGCTCATTAATATTTGTTAATGACACTTCATTTAAAACAATGCCAACGTCAACCGCACAGTAAAACGATAAACTATTAAAATCCTTATTCACACGTTGAATAGAGCGAATGTAATACTCACCACCTATTTTTACCGCTAAAGGATGCAACGAAAACACTTCATTTTCTAGCTCATCAATTGGTATCCCTAGTAAATCGGAATAAACAGTTGCTGCGGGTTCTCCGTTAATTTCGAATACTTGACGGGTATTAGCATCTGCATCGGTAACAACAAGTTTACTTAATGAATCGGCGACGTGATTGACTGAAAATACCGAGAACTTCTGGCAAGTATTAATAAGCATAATAAGCGCAGCCGAAGAACGAAATTTACCATTGGAAAATACATAGGTTTTATTCAGATTAAGATTATCTCCGGCCGAGCCTCCAAAGTGCGGTATACCGCTAGTACAGGCATCAAAGGTAATTAAAAACTCCTCTTCTTTAGATGCTAAGCCATCGACTAAAGAGAAAATAAAACTATGACGTTCAATATGCGCTAACGCTTTATTTGACATACTTTTTTTCAGTTGTGTCATAGTATTTTGCGCATCAATAATAGAAAAATCGGTGAGGTTTTCGATCAGAACCGTTTGAATGGCAAAGTATTTATCATGTAATCCCACCGCCACAATTGTATTGGTTTCGTAGCCCGCCCCATGAAATTCACCCGCTGTGGTACATCCCACGCATTCATGCATTGGAAATAATGTATTAATTGCGTGTGCCAATGCATCTAAGTCAAATGCAGACGAACAATAAAAGATAATTGTCGACATGGCAGGTAAATTAAGTTGAGCTTTGAGCTCAACGCAGGCTGTATGTGGGTCATTGGCACGGCTGATTGCGGTTGTACTTAGCATGAATTATTTCTTATTAGTTGCTATAGCATTCTATTGAATGACAGAATAAAGTACATCATACGATATTTGATTTAATAGTTTTGTAAAATATCACAACTCCATTATTACCCAACATTAATCACGGAAATAGATGGTTGCGACTTTACTTGACGTTTCTTTTTATCTTTATATTTATCCACTACACAAATGTCAGGATTTTCGATAGTCACGACACATTCTAAGCACTGTATGCACTCTGCGTAGTTAATTTCACCTGATTGCTCAATGGCATCAATTTCACATTTTTTAATTTTACATAACTGGCAAGGACTGCCACATTCGTCGCGTCGACGTAACCATTTAAATAATGGATAGCGACCGATAATCGCCAAGCCTGCTCCTAATGGACATAAATAACGGCAAAACACTTTATGTATTTTCATACTTAGCAGTAACAACAAAACCGCATAAACCACAAAGGGCCATGTGCGAACAAAATGTAAGGTTATAGAAGTCTTGAACGGTTCAATTTCGGCTAATTTTTCAGCCACATTGATTGATATAAAAGCACTTACCAGCAAACCTATTAAAATGAAATACTTAATGGCTTGACCAAATTTATGATGTTGGGGTTTGATTTTTATCTGTTTAATCTTAAGTTGCTTAGCAAGCATCCCCGCAAATTCTTGTAATGCACCAAAGGGGCATAACCAGCCACAGTACAACCCTCGTCCAAAAATAAACAGTGAAACAAAAACAAAGATCCATAAAATGAAGATGACTGGGTCAAGTAAAAACACTTCAATTTTAAAACCGTTATATAGCGCTAACATCAAAGTGTAAATATTGACTACTGACAGCTGTCCCTGCGCATAAAAGCCAATAAAAAACAAAACGAATAACAAGGATGAACCTCGGATTACATGCGTTAATCGAGTATGTTTAACAATTTGTGTTTGTTTAATAAAAAGAAGCGTTAAACCAATCAGATACAAACAGGTAATGGCAATAACCGCCGTTCTGTCTTGCCAGATTCTGACCCATAACGGTGTGGGTGTTTCACTAATAGCATCTGGATTAAGTACAAATAAGTCTGGTGGCAAGTTGATTGTTTGGTTAAAGATATACTGCTGAGTGTCAAAAAATGAGGCTTTATAATTGATCCCTAGGCCAACTTCCATTGCCCGACTCAGTTCAAATCCTGATTGTGATTTCAAACGCAGAACGTGAATATCTTGATATTCAGGCATGTCCGCGACAAAACTAGGACCATAAAAACTATAAAAATCAATATCTCTTATATCTGCAGGAAACCCGCTTTGATTAAGTGATAAACGACTGGGAATTGTTTGTGGGATAAACGCTTCACCAACATATGAGTAATCCCCATTACTCAACAGTAAAATGGCATGTTCGCCAGGTTTTAGACTCTCTTGTAAACGCGCAAATTCGGCCTCACCTAATAAATTTTTACCAATAATGGGAATATTAATGAATGCGATATACAGCTCAACAAACTTTTCTGAGCTGCGCGCTACACCTTGAATTGCGGTAACAACTTCGCTAGGCAAGTTATCATCAGCCAAAGCTTGTTCTGCAGAAATCTGCCAATGACTAATTAAGCCTTTATTTAGCATTTCTGAAAATGTTAACGACGCAAAATTATCCGGTTTTAGCATCATATTACTAGGTGCCACAAAACCGTCAAGTTTTGCGCGAGCTACCTTTAAGGCGGAAGTAATAATGGTGTCATTTACCACCAATACTGAGACCGTTGCTTTTGTTACCCCATCAAAATAGATGGTATTAGGAGCATTGCGGTCACTACTATTAATAATGTAACGCTCTTTTATAGAATGGTTTTTATATTGAGCTACAAAATCAAATAACGGCTGTTGTCCTAGCCCGTAAAGAAAAATGGGTTCGTTGTGTTTAAGGATCTTTAATCCCGCCATAACGCCTTGGGTATCTAAGCCAATTAATATATTGATGGGTTCACCCGAAAACCCCATAAAATTAGTAAAACTATTGGTTTCAAAGATATAGCCTAATAATTGATTGAGTTGGTAGACGGGAATTACGGGTAGATCGGTATCAGGGATGCCAATACGAGTGGCGGTTGGAAAAATCTCTGCAATTTGATCTGGAATGTGCGTTACATCGCCTGATTTGGCAATTGTAGTTGTGCTGTTAAAAAAGATTGATATCAATATGCATAAACACAATAGATTTTTTGTTATGCACATAAAGATAGACCTTTATACTGATATTGTTTAAGGGCAAACAACATAGGGCAATGACAATGCTTAAGATATAGGAACAATGGTGACGTCGCGCCACCATTGTTCCATTACACCTTAGTGCTTAGAAGAAACCCAAAGGGTTAATATCATAGCTAACTAACAAGTTTTTAGTTTGCTGATAATGATCAAGCATCATTCTATGATTTTCACGACCTATACCAGACTTCTTATAGCCACCAAATGCAGCATGTGCTGGATAAAGATGATAGCAGTTAGTCCACACGCGACCCGCTTGAATTTTGCGCCCAACCCGAAACGAACGATTGGCATCACGCGTCCATAAACCTGCACCTAAACCAAACTGTGTATCATTGGCAATCTCAAGTGCTTCTTCTTCTGTTTTAAAGGTGGTAACCGCAATAACGGGTCCAAAAATTTCTTCTTGGAAAACACGCATGTTGTTTTTGCCTTTAAGGATAGTTGGCTGAACATAATAGCCAGAATCTAGATCATCATTGATCAATTCTTTTTCACCACCAATAACCACTTCTGCGCCTTCTTTACGACCGATATCGATGTAAGACAGAATTTTTTCATACTGTTGACCTGAAGCTTGCGCGCCAACCATGGTCTCGGTATCTAATGGATTACCGCGAACAATCGCCTTAGTTTTGGCTAACACGCGCTCCATAAATGCGTCATAGATGCTCTCTTGAATTAAAGCACGAGAGGGACACGTACAAACTTCGCCTTGGTTAAAGTAGCCCAATACAAAGCCTTCTGCGCACTTGTCGATAAAAGCTTCTTCATGGTTCATAATATCCTCAAAGAAGATATTTGGTGACTTCCCACCTAGCTCAACAGTTGATGGAATTAAGTTCTCAGCGGCACATTTTAAGATATGTTCACCGACTGGGGTTGAACCTGTAAAGGCAATTTTGGCAATGCGCGTTGAGGTGGCTAAGGCTTCACCGGCTTCTTTACCAAAACCGTTAACAACGTTAAGCACACCCGGTGGTAATATATCTTGAATTAACTCACACAATACTAAAATACTTGCTGGAGTTTGCTCTGCTGGTTTAAGCACAACACAATTACCTGCAGCAATTGCCGGTGCTAATTTCCATGCTGCCATTAATAATGGGAAGTTCCACGGAATGATTTGCCCTACCACGCCAAGTGGCTCATGAAAATGATAAGCAACCGTGTGCTCGTCAATCTCAGACATACGACCTTCTTGCGCACGAATACAGCCCGCAAAGTAACGGAAATGGTCGACAAACAATGGGATATCAGCGTTTAGAGTTTCACGAACCGCTTTACCATTGTCCCACGTCTCTGCTACCGCGAGTACTTCAAGGTTGGCTTCAACACGATCTGCAATCTTTAATAACACATTAGATCTTTCAGTAACTGAAGCCCTGCCCCATGCGTCTTTGGCAGCATGTGCAGCATCTAGCGCTAATTCAATATCTTCAGCGGTTGAGCGCGGAATTTGACAAATATTGCGACCATTAACAGGTGATGTGTTATTGAAATATTCACCTTTAACTGGCGCCACCCACTTGCCACCGATAAAGTTATCGTATTTCGTTTTGAACGTTAATACGGAGCCTTCACTCCCTGGATTTGCATAGATCATAATTACCTCGGTTGTGGTTTGTTATAGGTAGCGAATACTTGGTGCAACCTACTGATAAGCTTCAATTAACAAATATAATAGTAGTTAATCGATTAGAATAAGTAACATAACAATAGTGCGCTTGAATGGATTGTTTCGCTATTACTCGTTGGGTTTAAAAACTTCCTACTTTAGGATGAGTTTTAAGATTTATAAGCAACTTTTTATTTTTATTGTTAGTTAGCATCAACATTTCTATAATAGTTGCAGCAAAAAAAACCTCGATGAAATTGCTTTCTATCGAGGTTTTTATTGACTTACGAATACGTATTATTACTTACTTACTTGCGCATATTTCTTAGGTAACTTAAAGGTCCACACACTTCCACCTTGGTTAAGGTCTTTGATCCTTTCGGCAACTTCTCCGCCCCATAATGGTACCGCACCGCCCCATCCAGACAGCACAGAGATGTACTGTTCACCGTCCATTTCCCACGTAACGGGTGAGCCAACAATTCCTGAGCCAGTGTTGAATTTAAACACTTCGTCACCTGTTTTAGCATCAAACGCTAATAAGTAGCCTTCTGGATTTCCGGTAAATACCAAGTTTCCTGCAGTGGCCAATACTCCACCCCACAAAGGTGCATAATTATTATAGCGCCACACTGTTTTACCCGTTTTAGGGTCAATAGCACGCAGTACACCTATATAAGCTTCATTAATTGATGAGATAGTAAAGCCCGCACCTAAGTATGCCGCACCTTTCTTGTAGCTGGTGGGTTCATTCCACATTTCCATTTCCCATTCATTGGACGGTACATAGAACAAACCAGTGTCTTGACTAAATGCCATAGGCATCCAGTTTTTGCCACCTAAAAATGATGGTGCCACTACTACCGAACTTCCTTTTTTACCATCGCTCGATTTAGAGGGATCGCTTGGACGATTAGTATCATCATAAATAGGTCGGCCGTTCTTATCTAAGCCCTTAGCCCATGTTATTTTGTCAACAAATGGGAAGCCACGAATAAACCCACCATCTTCACGATTTAAAACATAGAAAAATCCGTTACGGTCAGCAGTCGCGGCCGCTTTAATCGTCTTTCCATTGTCTTGATAATCAAATGGAATAAGTTCGTTAACACCGTCGTAATCCCAACCATCGTGCGGAGTAGTTTGGAAGTGCCACACAATTTTGCCTGTATCAGGATCAATGGCTAAACGTGACGATGAGAAAAAGTTGTCGCCAGGACGTAAATGGGAATTCCATGGCGCTGGGTTGCCGGCTCCAAAGAACAATAAATCCGTATCAGCATCATAGGTGCCCCCTAGCCAAGGTGCAGCGCCCCCTGATTCCCATAAATCAGCTGGCCACGTTTTGCCCGGGGCCCCACCTGAAATACCGTTTTCCATTTTTTTGCCATCTTTGACGATATAACCCATATGGCCTTCAACGGTTGGGCGTTCCCATACCAAATCGCCATTTGTTGCATCATAAGCGCGGACTTTACCCACTACCCCAAATTCGCCACCCGCAACGCCAGTAATCACTTTACCTTTTACAATAATAGGTGCAGCAGTAATCGAGTATCCCGCTTTATAATCCTCTACTTTCTTTTTCCATACCACTTTACCTGTGTCTTTATTTAGAGCAACCAATGCGGCATCAAGTGTGCCAAAAATAACTAAATCACCGTAAAGTGCTACACCACGATTAATAACATCACAACAAGGCATTATGCCATCGGGCAAGCGGGCATCATATTGCCACAACTCTTCACCGGTTCGAGCGTCTATTGCATAAACGCGTGAATATGAACCTGTGATATACATTACACCGTCTTTTATCATTGGTTGAGATTCTTGACCGCGTTGTTTTTCACCGCCTAATGAGAATGCCCACACCGGTCGAATATCTTCAACTGTACTTGTGTTAATCGTCTCTAGCGGGCTATAACGTTGGCCGTGTAAACCTAATCCGTATGTTACAATTTCGTCTGTGCTTAAATGGTCGTTCAGTATATCTTTGTCAGTTACTTGCGCACTTGCTGTACCAGCTAACGCTAAGGACACTAACAATGATAAAGAAAAAACCTTTGCTTTACCGTTGTTTAACATTCTCATTTCCTCATGAATTTATATTTAGTGTGTATTACACTTTTACTAATAATTACCAAGGCATACTTCAACAAAGCATGGTAAAGGTAAGCTAACTTTATCTTAAACATCTACTTCGCATAATCCTATAAGACTCTCGTGTGAATCTTTTCATCCCTTAGGATGAGTCTTATTGCATGTAATAGGCGGGTTGTTCAAAAATCACGTGGTGTTTTTTGAATATCTTTGTCATCGACTCATCCATCATCATGGCACTAATAATGTCTCCCACTTCATAGGCAAGGACTCGAAAATCAGTCTGAACCGCTAAGCCTATATCCCATTTTTGTTTGCCTAATAAAGGAAATGCATTTTCAGCTAATAAATACTGATTGGGATCTAAATTGTGGTGTAATGCACTAATTTGCGAGCGCAGCCCCATTACCGCATCCACTTTTTCGTCTTGCATACCTTGCACGGCCAGTGCGATTGTATTGAATTGATGCGTGTTGTTGCGCATGCTGCCGCGAAAAGCTGAACTCAAATAAAATTGCGGTATGGAATCAATTTCAACACCAATGGGATGATATTGAAACAAGGCCATCGTGGGAACCGCCTCTAATTTTTTTTGGTTGAATATGATTTTCCATGTTTCAGTGTGGTAGGGACCAAACATATGCACAAGTTCATGCACGAGTAATCCTACATCATCACGTTTCAAGGAATAGTCTTTATCGTATGGCACGCGCATCATAACATCGGCTTTGGTTCTATCTAAATAATGGCCCTTCCAAATGTTATTTCGTAAATCATCTTCAGTGGTTTCATCTGCGGTCATCCACTTTAGGCGTAATTCGACCGCTAACTCGCTAGCGATATGACGAGCAATATCAACATCAATGCCAACGGCCTCGCCATCTACCTGTGCAGAAAACGGCAGATAGTCACTGTAGACGGCAATCACTATATACTGCGATTCTTTAATATCATCTAAAGAGCGCGCATGTAGCGTCATACTCAAAACGCTCATTAGCAGACAAAGCACAAACCGACGTTTATTTTTCACCAGAAACTGACTCTACGTATGAACGAACCGCCCACAGCGCTTCTTGTGATAAATGTTCACTCATTTTTGGCATATACACCGCGCCGTTACGAACGGCACCTTCAGTCACTCGATAAACATACCATTCATCAGCGTCAAAATCAGGTCCCATTGCTCTTAGGTCTGGTGCTATACCACCGCTTATTGCTTCAAGCCCATGACACCGCGCACAGTTTTGATTGTACGCTGATGCACCTACTCGAATGATCTCAACTTTCGTATCGCCGGTCACGTCACGATAGGGATTAACGTCAGCCCAGTCTTCCCCTAATTGAGGTAAGCTTGAGGTATCGATAGACTGTGGTGTAACGGGACCGTGCGCCAGTGCAACAGCACTAAGCGTGATGGCGAATGTAAAAGCACTTAACTTAACTATGGTTTTCATTGTCGTTCATCCTATTTAATTGGATTATATATACACCACTTTAATATACCGAAATTTTACAAAATATTAACTCTACTTTAGCGCCATCGCGCCCCATCCTTTAGGATGAAATAGCGTTTTTTTTAATGCTAAATCACGCTTTCTTTGTTACAACATAATGTAGAAAACTTTAGAATTGGTATTTAATGAAAAAAACAGCTTTGGTATTTTTAATGCTATTTGGTACTTTCAATGTACTGGCAAATACAATAATTGTAAACGTGACTTATCTGACGAACCGTACGCAGCCAAATTTTGCGGTAAACGAATTACTAAAAGCGCCCAAAAATGCAGGATTAGCAGGCGCGCTATTGGCTATTGAAGATAGTAATACCACAGGTAAATTTTTAGGTCAGCAGTTTATAATGTCGACGCTTGATCTCACGAACAAGGCAAATAAGGCAACGTCAACTTTACATTGGAACAAACTGTTGCCTGAGCCGAGCCTTATTCTTGCTGATTTGGATAGTCTGACATTAACTGAATTATTAACCTTCAATAACACGCTTGATTCCCCCCACCTCATTGTAAACGTGAGTGAACGTGACAACGCTTTTCGACAAAACGTTTGCGACCCCTATATTTTCCATACCGCGCCTAGCTATGCGCAAATTACCGACGCGTTAGGACAATGGTTACTCAGTAAGCGCATGAACAATATCTTTTTAATTGATGGTGATACCGATCAAGATGCGCGCTGGATTGAATCATTTAGACGAACCGCTAAGCGCTATAAATTATCGATTAAAGCTGAAAAAAAATGGTCATTTGAAAGCGACTTACGGCGAACGGTTAGTCAAGAAATTCCTTTATTTACACAAACTGCGCAAGCCTATGATGTGGTAGTCGTGGCAGACACCTATCAACGTTTTGGTCAATATGTCCCTTACAACACTTTCTATCCTCGCCCTGTTGTCGGCACCGCAGGTATGGTCGCCGATACATGGCACCCAAGCATTGAACAATGGGGCGCGAAACAATTGCAAAATCGCTTTATGGACATGCACGGAAGGTATATGCAACATCAAGATTTTGATAGCTACATTGCCGTTCGTGCAATAGCTTACGCTGTTCAGCAAACGCTTTCAGCAGCCCCAGCACAAGTGAGTGCGTTTATGCGCAGCAAAGAGTTTCAATTGGCTGCGTATAAAGGTCGAAAGCTGACGTTTAGGCCTTACAATGGTCAATTAAGAATGCCTATTGAGTTGACACATCCATATGGATTGGTCTCACGCTCCCCACAAACTGGTTTCATGCACCCAATCTCAGAATTAGATACACTTGGTTTTGATGAGCGTGAAGTATGTCAGTAATATTAAGGAAATAAAATGATCATACCCACTTTTCGAATGCTTAATGCTCGACTGGCTTTCATTCCCGCATTAATTGTTATGAGTACATTATCATATTCAACTCATGCAAAAGAATTAGCCTATGTGACAAATGAAAAAGATAATGCTATTTCAGTTGTCGATTTAGATACATTTTCTGTTATTAAATCAATTCCGGTGGGGGAACGTCCTCGCGGTTTTATTTTCAATCATGATCAAACCTTGGCCTATATTTGCGCTAGTGATTCCGATCGTATTCAGATCCTAGATATCGCTACAGATGAGATTATTGGTGAGCTTCCCTCGGGTGAAGATCCTGAAACCATTGCCTTGCATCCTAATGGCACTACTATTTACACCGCCAATGAAGATGATGCTCTGCTAACGGTCATCGATATCCCGAGCGCGCAAGTTATCGCTCAAATAGATGTTGGCGTTGAGCCAGAGGGCCTTGCGGTAAGCCCCGATGGCAGCAAAATGGTAGTTACTTCTGAAACTACTAACATGGTGCATTGGATTGATACCGCAACGAATAAAAATTACGCCAATAGCCTAGTGGGTGCACGTCCTCGCTCAGCAGTATTTACAAAAAACAATCAGCATTTATGGGTGACTTCAGAGATTGGCGGGCAGTTAACGGTATTTAACGTGGCGGATCAATCGGTACAACATGAAATCACATTTACGGTAAAAGGGATCCATAAAGATCGAGTGCAACCCGTGGGTATTGTACTAATGGAATCTAAACCCATCGCATTTGTTGCTTTGGGACCTAGTAACCACGTAGCAGTGATTGATACCAATACCATGCAGGTCATCAAATATTTACTGGTGGGTCGCCGTGTATGGCAGCTTGCTTTCAATCATGATGAATCATTATTAATTACCACAAATGGGATTAGCGGTGATATTAGTATTATTGATACTGAAGCGCTTAATACCATTAAATCGATTAAAGTTGGGCGTTATCCATGGGGCGTTGCTGTGAAACATCTACAATGAGTATTAGTATTGATCAAATTAACTTTGCATATCGCGGCAAACGAGTGTTAGACAATATTAATATGACGCTCGAGCCTGGCTTTAATGTATTACTTGGCCCTAATGGCTCAGGCAAAAGTACGCTGTTGAGTTTATTGACGGCGCAACGACCATTGCAAAGCGGTAGTATTATTTTTGATGGTATTAATATTGAACTGCATCCCCGCAAAATCATGCAACAGCTTGGTGTGGTATTTCAACAAACCACGTTGGATTTAGATCTCAGTGTGCTACAAAACCTAAGCTATTTTGGCGCTTTACATGGGATTAAATCGAGTGTTGTGCTTGACAGGATGACACCGGTACTGACCCAATTAGGCTTAATTGACCGCTTGCATGATTCAATACGGGCATTAAATGAAGGGCACAGACGTAGAGTTGAAATTGCGCGTTGTATGATCCATCAGCCCCGCTATCTATTGTTAGATGAGGCCACGGTAGGTCTAGATGTCGATAGCCGAAAACTTATTATTGAACATATTCGCCACCTAGCTAAACAACAAGCAATGACCATTTTGTGGACGACCCATTTAATGGACGAAGTATTAGAAAAAGATCCCTTATTTATTTTGCATAAAGGACATTTGATAGCAAAAGATACTTGTCATGCCTTAATGACTCACTATCAGCAAGAGTCTGTCTTTGCCCTGTACCGGCACTTAACCCAACCGCAAGGACTTATTTGATGTCGATGTATGTGATTTGCTTCTGGGCGATTATCCAACGTGAAGTGTTGCGATTTTTTCATCAACGCTCCCGTTTGCTAAGCGCATTAGTTCGGCCATTATTATGGTTAGTGGTGTTTGCTGCTGGATTTAGAAGCGCATTGGGCGTATCCATTATGCCCCCATACGAAACCTACATCTTATATCAAGAATATATCGTGCCGGGTTTATGCGCTATGATCATACTGTTTAACTCTATGCAAACGTCTTTATCAATGGTCTATGATCGTGAAATGGGCAGCATGAAAGTTTTATTGATGAGCCCTATACCACGCAGTTTTTTGTTGTTCTGTAAGTTAATTGCCGCCGCATGCTTGTCGCTTTTACAAGTGGTGATATTTCTGTTATTAGCTAATTTAGTGGATGTTGATATTCCATGGTGGGGTATGATCTATGCGATCCCTAGCGTTTTTTTGAGCGCGTTTTTTCTAGGCTCGTTGGGCTTAATCTTGTCTAATTTTGTCAAACAATTAGAGAATTTTGCCGGTGTCATGAACTTTGTTATTTTTCCGATGTTCTTTCTTTCCAGTGCTTTATATCCTTTGTGGAAAGTACAAGAATCGAGCCTTTGGCTGTATTGGATTTGTCAGTACAATCCTTTTACGTATTGTGTTGAAATGATTCGTTTTGCGCTTTACGGACAAACAAATGGTATTGCTAGTTTAGTAATTATTGGGTGTGTGCTTGTATGCGGAACGTTCGCTGTAACCAGTTTTAAACCAAGAAAAATATGACTATTTGAGCGATATGTATACGACTTGTAAATGCTGACGTTGATAAAATTGAATCAATACTTTGCTTATGAGCATCTGTGTTGCCAATGAATAATCTTAATCAACTACAGGACTGAATCCTTTAACCCAAACAGGAAATATTTTTGCGAGGTTCTTAACCTTGCTATTTTGATCCTTATCAAATAGTTTTTTAAAAGCGTCCTTACAGCGCGCTTTGTTTTCAAGCGCAATTCCGTTTTTCATCCAAAGACCACCAGTCGCTACTGGCTGGCTCTGGGCCACAATCATAAGATCATTTGCCTTAGCCCACTTCTTGGCTAAGGGCGTTGCAACAGCAGCTGCATAAACCTCTTGATGCATCAATAAAGACATTGCGCCAAGATCTGAATTTGTAAATCTGATTAAGCCTTTATTTAGCGTTACACCCGCCTCATTTAGTAACGCTTTTTGTAAACTATAACCGGTAATTGACTCTAGAGATAAAAAAGCGATTCGAACATCGGCTAACTCCGCTATGTTACTAATCGGCGTAGCGCTCCTCACCAAAATACTCGCCGATAAAAGGTGATCATCTATAACGGTAAGACCAAATACTTGCTGATAAGGCTGTGCCATATCTTGTTTGAGCGGCATAAACACAATGTCTGCTGCAGACTCTGCTGCTGACTTGAATCCACTGTCAATAAGCTTAATATTGCATTGGCTATTTTGGAAATAGTCCTGCAAATGATTTTGGCGGCGTTTTGAAATCTCACCACCTTCAGCGACATTTACATATAAGCTAAGTCCAGCAGGTGTATTTGATAGACTTTCATTCAGAACTTTAACTCTGTCATCAGCAATTACAATGCTCGCGCACAGTCCAATTAGTGCAATAACAACTATACTTTTCATTTTACCCGTCAAGATTAAATTTATTGTTGAATTTCATTAGTAGTTGCTTAATTTTATGCCACTGCAATTTTGCGATTGTTCGTGGCATTTTAATATTGCCAAATAAAATTATTACATCGTGTAAATTCTATTATTGAGCTCGCTTTAGGTAATTTTCGTCTCGTCATTAGGACTTACTGGATCAACTATTTCTGGCGCATTTGGTGTTGTTTCAGCATCTGCAGGACTTGCGTCTTGCTTGCCAGACGGATCGGTGTAAGTGTTGTTCAACTCTTGTACATAGCGGTCAGCGTTATTGAACACTTGACGTAATGCTTTTTTAGAACGCCAGCCCCAGCCTACAGGACTGGTGCGAAATATACTGTTCCAGAATCCAGTATTGCGAGCAAAGGCATTAATGATACCGTCACGTCGCTCTGCGCCAAGATCGCTCGCGCTAACGGGAATGGTTTTACCAATTTTGACTGCAGCACTTTTCTTAATTAAGGCATAAATCCAAATCAACACAATCACAATTGGCACGCCAACAATTAGCCCTGATTGCCATGAACTTATGGTCCAATTCCACCAAGGTGCATTTTCTAAATAACCATACACGCCCGCCGCCACCAAACCACCTATTAACGGCAATAAGAATAAGGCAGATCGCCAAGCAACGCCGCGGCGCCATTTCTTTTTCAAAGCGATTAAACGCGGCACAAGTTCATCTTCCATTTGATGCGCCGTTCGCTCCAAATTGGCAACGATACGATAAAAGCGTTCAACTCTTACTTGACCTATGCGTGCATAAATATCGGTTAAATCAGCGTTGCTCTTGCTTTCTAAACGTTCACGTACCTTAACGTTTTCGATGGGTCGTGCTTGCTCGGGGTTAAAAATAGTATAGAACTTACCCGCCGTTAAGCCTTTTTGTGCTATGGCTCTCTGCCAAGCGCCAACTACTTCTTCAGAATTGTCTTCGTTGGCGGTGGTATCAATTTGATTCAGGATATAAAGAAACTTATTAGCGTCGCTACGAGTGACCGTTTCGCCAACCAAATGCTGCAAAGTATCGCGCATTGCGCCGGGTTCAGGACGACGAGCGTCAAATAACACCAATACCAAATCAGACATATTCATAATATGATCAGTAATACGCAAGGTAGCGGTGCGCTGAGCGTCGGCGTCAAACCCGGGCGAGTCAATTAGAATTTGACCTTTCAATTTGTCGCTGGGACAGGTTTTTAATTGCAAGTAGCTGTCTATACGCGCGCCTTCACTAGGCGAGACTTTCTCTAATTCTTCACGCATTTGATAAAACGGAAAGCGTGGATCAGCATCAAGGGCAATGCCGGGCAGAGTGCGCGACTCTTTATCATTGGAATAACACATCACAGTAAATTTGTCGTCAACCGCTTGTGTGCCGGCTTCCTGCAGTTTAAACCCAAGGTAGCGATTAATAAAACTCGACTTACCTGCAGAAAAAGTGCCCAGAATAGATATCATTGGCCACCAAGGCACATGAAAAGCAAATGACTGGTCTGCTTTTAACAACCCCAGTCGATAGGCAACTCGATCAAGATTGCGAAAGCTTTTGACGACTTCAACCAGCAGTTTATTTTCATTTTTTAAGTGCGATTCTAGCTCGCCTAATCGCTGTTTGACTTGTTTGTTGGGTCCTGACATTTATAATCCTCTTACCTATTTCGAGAAAGAAAATAGCTTGTCACAAATGTCATGACCAGAGCTAGGTAGCGTGAGTGTTCGTTGCTATCACCTTATAACATTAAGCAATAAACGGGTAGCAACAGTGCAATAAGCATAAACAATATGCTTGTGCTATACAATAGACATTGATTTACTCAGTTTTGCAACCAATACTATTGATAAGTAATTCCCTTGTGTTTCAACCAGCCACCAACATGCTGATTATTTGGATCCAAATGTGTCCAGTGCACAACACCGCCTTTATCGTTCCACTCATATTCGCCATAAAATTCAACTTCATCACCTTTTGAAATTGAATTGATTCTAGGCGCAAGGTCAATATTGTGAGCGATTAAAATAGTGTGCCCCCAAGACAGTTTAAGGATAAATTTCTGATGACGAGAGCCTTG
>RCMY010000894.1_pt1 | contig 28635 bp, 21 predicted proteins | sample 2041341 | NCBI WGS metagenome assembly RCMY01 (sample SAMN09708234, study PRJNA481090) | Marine sediment metagenome, whole genome shotgun sequencing project.
ATGAGCAAGATTATAGGAATAGATTTGGGTACGACCAACTCCTGCGTTTCCGTAATGGAAGGTAACGAGCCAGTGGTAATCCCGAACGCAGAAGGAAAGCGGACGACTCCGTCCGTCATTGCCTTTGTAGAAGGTGGTGAAATTAAGGTGGGTGATCCCGCAAAAAGACAGGCGGTAACGAATCCCGAAAAAACGATTTATTCGATTAAGCGTTTTATGGGCAATAAATATTCAGAATCCCAAAAGGAAGCGGAACGTGTACCTTATAAAGTAGTTAAAGGAGATAACGACACCCCAAGGGTAGACATTGATGGACGGATGTATACACCCCAAGAACTTTCTGCTATGATTCTTCAGAAAATGAAGAAAACGGCCGAGGATTATTTGGGACAGGATGTGACCCGAGCGGTAATTACCGTTCCGGCATATTTTAACGATTCACAGCGTCAAGCCACTAAGGAAGCCGGTGAAATCGCAGGATTGACCGTAGAGCGAATCATCAACGAACCGACGGCCGCATCATTGGCGTACGGACTCGATAAAAAGGATGTAGACCAGAAAGTAGTGGTTTTCGATTTCGGTGGTGGTACACATGATGTTTCCATTCTCGAATTGGGCGACGGTGTTTTTGAAGTACTTTCTACAGAAGGTGATACCCACTTGGGCGGCGATGATGTCGATCAAAAAGTAATCGATTGGTTGGCCGAGGAGTTTAAGAAGGACGAGGATATCGATTTGCGTAAAGATGCTATGGCATTGCAACGATTGCGCGAAGCAGCGGAAAAAGCGAAGATAGAGTTGTCTTCTGCCGCACAGACCGAAATCAACTTACCTTATGTTACGGCTACCGCGTCTGGACCGAAACACTTGGTGCGAACATTAACACGCTCAAAATTTGAGCAGTTGATCGAAGATTTGGTAAAACGTACGATTGACCCTTGTCAGAACGCATTGAAAGCAGCGGGACTCTCAAAGAGTGATATCGATCAGGTTATTTTAGTCGGTGGATCCACTAGGATTCCCGCCGTTCAGGAAGCCGTCGAAAAGTTCTTTGGAAAAAAACCATCGAAAGGTGTGAATCCAGATGAAGTAGTGGCCGTTGGTGCCGCAATTCAAGGTGGTGTTTTGACCGGTGATGTAAAAGATGTATTGCTATTGGATGTTACTCCTTTATCCTTGGGTATTGAAACCATGGGAAGTGTGATGACCAAGTTGATCGAGGCCAATACCACGATTCCTACGAAGAAATCACAGGTATTTTCAACCGCAGCTGACAATCAGCCTTCGGTCGAAATCCATGTATTACAGGGAGAGCGACCTATGGCCACGGACAACAAGACGATAGGACGGTTCCATTTAGATGGAATTCCGCCCGCTCAGCGAGGTACGCCACAGATTGAGGTTACGTTTGACATCGATGCTAACGGCATCATCAAGGTATCCGCGACAGATAAGGCGACCAACAAGTCTCAGGACATTCGTATCGAAGCGTCATCCGGATTGACCGATGAGGAAATTAAGAAGATGAAGGCCGAAGCCGAAGCGAACGCAGAAACCGACAAACAAGCGAAGGAGACTGCAGACAAGCTCAATGAGGCCGATAGCATGATTTTCCAGACCGAGAAGCAATTGAAGGAATTCGGCGAGAAACTCTCCGATGACAAGAAAAAGCCAATCGAAGAAGCTTTGGAGGAGTTGAAAAAAGGCTATGAAAGCAAAGATTTGGCACTGATTACACCTGCTTTGGATAAAATTAACGAGGCTTGGAAAGTAGCTTCCGAAGAAATGTACAAAGCTCAGGCCGATGAGCAGCAAACCGGAGATCCTTCCGCCAACGGACAGGATGCCGCCGATGCTAGTGGAGATGCCAAAGAAGGAGACAATGTTGAGGATGTCGACTTCGAAGAAGTGAAATAAATACCGTAGAAACGCGATGCATCGCGTTTTGATCAATAACCCGTCAGGTTTTTTTGTGCTGAGCCAGTTTCAGTATCAAGACCTGACGGGTTTTTTATTGACAGACCTAACTGGTTTACCTCGACTGCCGTTCGCTACTGCAACTACAACTGCTCACTAATTTTTGGTACAGCTTTTGTTTTCAGTTGCCTGAATTAGTTCTAATTTTGCAGTATGTTGAAAAAGCACACCATCCTATTTCTTTTCCTATCCCTAGGATTACCATCCCTTTTACTGTCTCAAGAAATCAAAACCTTTAATATCTCCGACTTCAATTTGAGCGGAAACGTCAAATCCTGCTTGGTCATAACTGATTATGGGAAGGAAGAATATTATTTTGATACCACCGGCCGGTTGACCAAATCCGTAACCCGATTTAACGATTTTGATTACGAAGCCACTTACTATAAGTACAAAAACGACGAACTCATCGAAAAAAGAGTGGAGAATTATCGGGACAATACCTTTGATAAAGCTACTTCAATCGCAAATTTCTATGCCATTGATACCAGTTCTACTAGAAAAGTGACGGAAAAAATAGTTTCGTATACCAAGCATTTATTAGAACAGAACGTATATCGTTACAATGCAGAAGATCAGCTGATGAAAATGACCCGTACGGATACCGATGGTACGGATCAAAACCTATTCAGCTACGACACCATTGATGGAAAAAGTACGATTACCCAAACCCTGAACGGAAGACCATTGGAAGTTGTCCAAACGTGGAACGAAAAGTTGAAAGATGGTTCTTTGCTAACGCTGAAGACCATCGAGAAATATTTTGACGGTGCGCTTAATACAAAGTCGGAGGAAGAATATAACGCCGATAAAAAGTTGATTTCAAAAGCGGATTCCCTTTTCGATGCTTCCACGGAAAAATGGATTCCCCAAGAGCAAATCAGCTATACGTACGGCGATGACGGAATTTTGGCCAAAACAGAAACCAATAGACGTAATTTATTGATCACCAAAGAATACATCTATCAGTTCGATGGTACGGAGAACCATAATTGGGTGAAAGAGATTATTACGCCTGATAATACCTATAAGACTAGAAGGATAAAATATTACGAAGCTCCGGAACCGCTGAATGAGGATTAGAAGGTTTCCGAACCGCGCTGGCGATTGTCTGGAACGGGAGCCGACTCCTCCGCGACAAATCCCAACGTCTCATCCTTGTCGAGTGCCGCACCAAAACCACTTCGAATTTCATCACCCCGTCCGCGTCGAGTCCCGATCCCACGATCGTTTCGAATTTCATCACCCCGTCCGCGTCGAGTCCCGATCTCACGATCGTTTCGAATTTCAACGCCTTCGGTATCCAGTGCCAGCCCATTATCCTCGACAAGTGCCGCCCAACTTTAAAAATCAGCAGGAAGAATCCGCCACAATTTTCCACTCCCCATCTATTCTCTTAAAAATAATCATAAACGTACCGTTTTTGTCCCCGGCGTCAAGGGTCAAAAAATACTGGCCCATAACATAATAGGCGTCATCCGTGATTTTCGTGATGGCATCGATCTTAAAGTTTAGCGTTCCGGTATCTTTTTTGGTAGGGTATCCCTTTTTATAGTTGTTCAGCGTGGTCTGCCATCCTTGAGTCACTCTTCCGCCGCTGTAATAGGTTAGGGAATCCGATTGCCAATAGCCCTCCATAAATCCTTCCAAGTCATTGTTCGACCAGGCTTCCTGTTGTTCGACAAGTATGGCTTTTATCGCAGTTTCGTCTTCGCTTTGGGCTGATATAGTATTCACGGTGGTAAGGAAAAAAAAGATAAAGAAGGGAATAAAGGTTTTCATGATCATGGATTTTTTTTAGGATTTTGAGGGTGAAGATAAAAAAGTCCTGATATTTCGTTGAAATTTGTAGCAGTTCTTTACTATCTTGAACATTCATTCCTACGTTGATATGTCCAGACCCATTCCATTTTTATTACTCTTCAGCATTTGTTTGCTTATCGGTATTCAACCTTCCCAAGCGCAGAAAACTGGTGAAAACGAACGGCCGAACATCCTTTTTATTCTTTCCGACGACCATACTTCGCAGTCTTGGGGCATTTATGGGGGTGTTTTGAAGGATTATGTCCAAAACACAAACATCGAACGTTTGGCGGATGAAGGTGTCGTTCTCGACAATGCTTTCTGCACCAACAGCATCTGTACGCCCAGCAGAGGCAGCATTCTTACCGGCCAATACAGTCATGTCAACCAAGTTTACACCCTGAGCGAACCTCTGCCGAAAGGACATCCGAACATCGCCAAAACCTTTTCGGAAAATGGCTATCAGACTGCGGTTATCGGCAAATGGCATTTGGTCGGGGAGCCCGAAGGCTTCGATTATTTCAATGTATTGCCGGGGCAGGGTCGCTATTGGAATCCCATATTAAAGACCAAGGAAAATTGGCAAGACGGCTATGAAAGTTCTGGAGGTAGGGAATACGAGGGGTTCTCTACGGATGTGATCACAGACCTTACCATAGAGCATCTAAATAAACGGGATGCGGACAAGCCCTTTTTGATGTTCTGCAATTTTAAAGCGACCCACGAGCCTTTCGATTATCCCGATAGATACAAAGCGCTTTATAAAAACGAGGAAATTCCCGAACCGGAATCCCTCAACGACTTTGGCCCAGAAACCACCGGCCGGACTTTCATCGGTCAAAAACTGGAGAAGTTAGGCCAGCGATGGGACAACGCCACCAGAGATCCCGACAATTGGTGGACGACCTATCCCGGACTTCCCTATCCCCTTGACGGTCTGGACAGCATCCAGAAGCGGAAGAAGATCTATCAAAAGCTGGTCAAGGATTTTATGCGTTGTGGGGCTGCCATTGACGACAATATCGGCAAGCTGCTCGACTATCTGGAAAGTGAAGGAATCTCCAATAACACCGTAGTCATCTATACCGCCGACCAAGGCTATTTCTTGGGCGAACACGGGTTTTTCGATAAGCGCATGATTTATGAAGAATCCCTTCGAATGCCCTTTGTAATACAGTACCCCAAGGAAATCAAGGGAGGTCGGCGCATCGATGATATCATCCTCAATATCGATTTTCCGGCTCTATTGGCCGATTATGCCGGCATCGTTAAGCCGGAGTATATACAGGGGAAAAGCTTCCGTGAAAATTTGGCCGGAAACGCGCCCGACGATTGGCGAACGGAAATGTACTACCGCTATTGGCTGCACCATCCTGAACGCCCAGCACACTTCGGTATCCGAAACGAACGCTACAAACTGATCTTTTTCTACGGACAAGGACTGGGAAAAAAAGGCACCTCTGAAGAGAGCAGTGAACCGGCATGGGAGTTTTATGATTTGCAAGAAGACCCTAAGGAACTGCAAAACGCCATTGAAGAAACTAGATACGGCGATATTATCGCCCAAATGAAATCGGCCATGATCGGAGAGCGGAAGAAGTATGGGGATTTGGATGAGGGTTCTTTGGTGATGCGGGGAATTCTCGAGCGGGAGATGTTGAATTAATCTACTTTCAGTATTTGAACGTTATGTTTTTTACCTTCCCGATTACCTGTACTGTAAAAGATGTGTTTTAATTTGTGAATTGGCTCATATGAAGGTTCGCTTTTTGCCGTAGAATAGCGAAGGCTTTGGTTATATGATATTCAATGGTCTTTTTAGATACGTCAAGGCGTTCGGCAATTTCAAGGTTTGTACAACCTTCTTCTTTGCTCATCAGAAAAATCTTTTTACACTTCGGCGGCAGGTTCTGGATTTCCCGTTGTACGAAAGAGAGTAGTCTCTCTAAAAAGTCGTCGTCTCTCGTCACAATCCGTTCCATTTCTTCAATGTATTTTTTTTCAAGGGCGGAGACCGACTTCCGTTTTCGGTATTGATCGACAAACTCATTGTGCACAGACCGATAGAGAAAACTCTTGATAGTAAATTCCGCCTTTAGGTTATTGCGTCGCTCCCAGGTTCTAATGAAAACATTTTGCACAATATCTTCCGCTCGATCCCTATCTTTTATCAAGTTGTGAGCGTAGACACAAAGACGATGGTGATACATATCAACCAAATAGGCATAGGCGTTTTCGTTCCCTTTTTTCAGTTGGCTTATTAAAAAGGCGTTGTCGATAAATTTGGTTTTCATAACTATGAAATAGGCAATGATTCGACTTTTGACAGTTAAAATTAATAAAAAATTCATTAAAAAATTTAGGGTCATTGAAATTTACTCCGTAATAGGTACAGAACCGTTATATGAGAGATCGATTTCGAAATAGTTTTGAAAAGCACATGTAATGGGCGAATATAATTCCGAAAAGGCCAAGGAAAGACTGTTGAAAAGAATACGGCAGGACAAACGTTACTGGCGAAAAAAGTTTGCGTTAAAAGCTTTACAATACACCGCTGTCGGACTTGTTTTTTTTGGCTTGGGATACGGATATTATAAAATGAGCATCCCAAAGGATGGTGTTGGACAGATGCTGAGCCAGAAAAATGCGATTACGCTACAGTTGTCCGATGGCACAATCAAGGCCATTTCAGAAGATGAAAGTACTTCGATAGTTAATAAAAATGGTTATCGGGTGGGGCTCCAAAAAGGGAATCAACTGATATATCATAGCGCATCGACAATCAATGAATTGGCTTACAATACACTTAGCGTACCCTATGGAAAGCAATTTGTTCTGATATTGGCGGATGGTACCAAAGCGCATCTCAATTCGGGCACGACCTTAAAATATCCGGTGCAATTTAAGATAGGAAGAACTCGCGAAGTGTTCTTGGAGGGAGAGGGATATTTCGAAGTTGCTAAAGATAAAGCGCGCGCTTTTATCGTAAACGCCACTGCCCTTCGTATTCGCGTACTTGGAACAAAGTTCAACGTTTCTGCTTATGCAGACGATGAAAATATCAGCACAGTCTTGGTCGAAGGTTCTGTGGGATTTTCCGAAAAAGATCAAATATTCGATCCAGTAAAAGATCAGCAATTAAATCCAGGACAAATAGCAAATTGGCAGAAAAAGAACGGATCAATACAAGTAGAAGAGACCGATACTGATTTATATACGGGTTGGATGGATGGTAAAATTATATTTAATCACACACCGTTCAAGGAAATCCGAAAAAAGTTGGAAAGAAATTACAATGTTGCGATTTCCAATAGGTATCAAGAACTTGAAGAGGTACGATTTACGGCTAGCTTCGATACGGAGACCATCGAACAGGTATTACAAACATTCAGTAAAAATTATCCAATGCGCTATACTGTCAACGACCGCAAAATAGATATCCAAAAACGTTAAACAAGCCCCTTATGAAGTGATTTTTAAAAGGAAAAAAATCGGAAAATGCTGTCACATTTCCCGATAGACTTTAGAGTGATTCACAACTATCGTTAACCATCTAAATTTACACAAAGATATGAAAAACCAAATCAAGAAGATAGGGGGCCATGCCATCTATCCATTGAAGTTCCATCAAAAAATGAAACTCGCCTTCTGCCTTTTCGCTATCGTATTTTTTCAAGCTCAAGGCAGTCCTCCCGAAGACATGAAGATAACGTTGACCTTGAAAAACGCCAGCGTTGAAACGGTCCTCCAAAAAATCGAAACCTTGACGGAATTCAAGGTTATGTACAACGACGATCAGGTCGACTATAGGCGAAAAGTGACCGTCGAATATGTCGATGAAACCGTAAAGAAAATCCTGAGCGACCTGTTTGAGGACACCCCGGTAACCTTTGAGATTTTTGAACGCCAAATAATTTTAACGAGGACTTTGCCTACGGTCGCAAGCGATGAGGTGGGGATAAACGTAAAGACCATACAACAAGAAATTTCAGGCAAGGTCACTGATGCCAACGGGTCGCCAATACCTGGGGTCTCTGTGGTGGAAAAAAACACGGCGAACGGTACGGCCACCGATTTCGATGGCAATTATGCAATAGCAACAGGGGCAAATGCCACCTTGGTGTTCAGGGCTTTGGGTTTTGGGACAAAAGAAGTCGCTGTAGGACAATCGTCAATTGTTGACGTTAGCCTTGAAGAAGATTCCCAGGCCTTGGATGAAGTGGTGGTTACGGCTCTCGGTATCAAACAAGAAACCCGAAAACTGGGATATGCGGTTGCCAAAGTCGATGCAGATGAAGTAAATGTCAACCGCTCTTCCAATTTTATGAATTCTTTACAAGGCAAAGTCGCCGGCGTAAATGTTTCGGCCTTGGGCACTGGTCCTGGCGGATCATCAAAAGTGCGTATACGTGGACAATCTTCCATTTCGGGAACCAACAATCCGCTAATCGTAGTGAACGGGGTGCCCATCGATAATACGAGCTTCGGTACCAATATCGGTAGTAGCGGTAGCAGCGGCGAGGTCGGTACAAGCAGTGGAGGGGTAACTTCCGATGGCGGTGACGGTTTCTCAAGTATAAACCCTGATGATATCGAAAGTATGACCGTTTTAAAGGGAGCTACCGGTGCGGCCCTTTATGGTTCACGTGCCAAGGACGGGGTTATCATGATAACGACAAAGACCCGTGGTAGCGGTCAAGGTATCGGCGTGGCCTATACCATTAGCGTTGCCGATCAAAATCCCCTCGATTATACCGACTACCAATACGAATATGGCCAAGGGGAAAACGGGGTAAGACCAACTACTGCGAATCCGACTTCCGGTCAGTGGTCTTTCGGCGAAAAATTTCAACCAGGAATGACACATGTTTTATACGATGGATTGGTATTGCCCTATGAACCGGTATACGATAGGATCAAAAAATTCTATCGCCATGGATTGGACATCACCAACTCCATTTCATTATCAGGTGGCGGGGAAAAAGGAGGGTTCAACCTGTCAATGTCCAATCTTGACAGTAAAGGGATAACCCCGAATAACGAATTCAAAAGGATAACTGCCAGCCTCGGAGCTACGTACGATTTATCCGAAAAGCTGTCCTTTACAACGAGCATTAACTATTCCAACGAGAAGAATACGAACCCGCCCAACGTTGGCCAGCAAGACAATACGATTCCAGTATCCCTTTTTAATGTTGCCAATTCTATGCCGTTGGATGTTTGGAAGGAAAATGCTTACGACGAAATTGGCGATGAAATCGTGTACTCTCGTTTCCGAAACAGGACCAACCCCTATTTTGTGTTGGACAAGCAGTTCAACAATATCACTAGGGACCGTGTGTTCGGAAACGCATCCCTCAACTACAAGTTCTTTCCGTGGCTTTTCGGACAGGTAAGGGCAGGCCAAGATTATTGGTCGAGAGACCAAGATTACAACGGATTCCCCACGGGCCACGCCTCAAGGCCGCCCGCTGAAGAAGGCTTTGTAAACGGCACGTATACACAGGAAGTACGCCGTTTTAGGGAAACCAATGTAGATTTTCTATTGTCCGCTTCTAAAGAATTCGGTGAAGATTTCGGATTTGGCCTGACTGTGGGAGGAAATAAAATGAAGCGGGTTTCAAAATTGAACCGGGTAAACGTAAATGACTTTATCATCCGCAACTTGTATACCGTACAAAACGGTCGGACCAAAGATCCATTTTATAATCTGTCGGAAAGGGGGGTAAATTCGCTTTACGGTACTCTTGATCTTTCCTATAAAGAAACGCTTTATCTGAACGGGACCCTTCGAAACGACTGGTTCACTACCTTGGCTCCTGAAAATCGAAGCATTCTTTATCCTTCCGTATCCGGTAGTTATGTCTTTTCCAATTCGTTGGGAGATTCAAGTTGGTTGACCTTCGGCAAGTTGCGGGCAGCCTACGCCGAAGTGGGTAGTGACACCGATGTTTCTCCCTATTCCGATGTGTTGTTCTACAACATCAACGCAAATCTTTTTGCTAACTCTGAAGGAGATCTTAGACCGCTGGCCGGGGCGAATACCAATACCCTGCCCAATCCGGACCTTAAGCCCGCCCGGGTTACGGAGGCAGAGGTCGGCTTGGATTTAAGAATGTTCGACTCACGGGTAAACCTAGATTTGAGCCTATATCGAAAGACCACACTCGATCAGATAATTTCTGCCCAAATCTCGAATAGCTCCGGCTTCGAACAACAATTAATCAATAGCGGTGAAAGTAGAAGTGATGGGGTAGAGGCACTGTTGACCTTGGTGCCGATCCGTAACGATGACTTTGGTTGGGACATTACCTTGAACGCTTCCTACAACAAGACCAAGGTCGTAAGTCTTTTAACCGATGAGCCTGGTGAAAGCATCGTGGTCGGCACACATGCATTCAACGGATTTCTATACCAGGTAGTGGGAGAGGAAATAGGTCAATTGGCCGGTTACGGATATAAGTTCGATGATCAGGGCCGCCAGATTTTTGCAGATGATGGAAGACCGCTTCGTTCCGACGACCTTGTTTTTTTTGGAAGTGCCCTGCCAAAATGGATAGGAGGGATTACCAATACTTTTCGCTATAAGAATTTCAACGCCTCTTTCTTGGTAGATTTCAAACTGGGCGGCAAAATGATTTCCGGCACGAATTTCAATGCCACCCGTCATGGACTTCATAAACAGACCCTCCCCGGAAGGGAAGGCGGGGTAGTTGGCGTTGGGGTTAACGAAGCTGGTGAGACGAACACAGTGGCCACAGAATCACAGACCTATTGGGAAGTCATACGCTCGCAACAGCTTATCGAGCCCATAGTTTACGATAGCGGTTTTTGGAAATTGAGACAGTTAACCCTTGGATATGACTTCGGTGGACTGCTTTCTGATAATGCCATGGTAAAAGGAGTGACTTTAAGCTTATTTGCCAATAATCTATTCATTATCAAAAAGTGGGTGCCCAATATCGACCCTGATTCTTTCGGGTATAGTTCCGATAACGTTTCCGGTCTGGAATCGACGGGTGTACCTACCACGAGAAGTATAGGCTTTAACCTCAACTGTAAATTCTAAAGAAGAAAATCATGAAAAATTACATCATCAAATATATAGTTTTTGCTACCCTGGTGTTGACTTTCTCCTGTGATAAAAATTTCGAGGAAATCAATACAAACGAGGTCGATCCGACAAGTGCAAGTGTCGATCCCGTATTTCTTTTGAACAATGCCATTATCAACATCTCGCCTCCTGGAACTCAGCTCATTTATGATATGGGAATCGTGCAGCAGATTGTTTCCCCAAATTCGGGGGTTCTTACTGGAGCCAACTACAATCAGGAAAATCGCGAGTTTGCACAAGGACATTGGAACAAATTGTACCAGAATGTGATAAAAAATACGGGGGACATTACCGCACAGTTGCTGGTTGAAGATGCCCCCAATCGGCCCAATCTCTTGAACATGACACGGCTCGTTGAAGCATTGGCCTTTATGATTCTTACCGACGAGCATGGCGATGTGCCCTATTTCGAGGCTGGCAAAGGCGTGTCAGATCAGATAGTGTTGCCTGCCTATACACCTCAAGAGGAAATTTACAAAGACCTTATCAATGTAGTGAAAAACGCTACAGCCGCTTTGAGCAACACTGCACCTCCGGAAAACGGGGAAGTAATGTATTCGGGAGATATCGATAAATGGAAGCGATTCGGAAATTCACTGTTGTTGCGCATGGGAATGCGTCTTACCGAGGTAGATCTTGTTTTGGCCGAACAAACAGTAAAAGAAGCAGTTGAGGGCGGCGTGATGCTTTCGAACGACGATAACTACGTAGTACGCCATGATAGTAACTATACCAATGATGCCGGATCAACTTTAAATGCAACGGAAGCCAGTAACTACTACATGGTAGATACCTTCGTGGAGTTTTTAAAGGATTCCGGAGACCCTAGATTGCAATCCATTGCGGTTCGATATATTAGTGCCAAGTCCGGGCCTGAGCAGGTCCCTGAAATTGGATCCACCGATGCCAGTGATCAAATTGGTATGCCCATGGGCTATGACAATTCCACGATAGCCGGCGTTGCAGCACAAATGAATTTGGCCAGCTTTTATGCCTTTACCCAAATCGACCGCAACCGGTTTATTCAACAAACTGCGCCAATGTTTATCGTGACTCATAGTCAAACGCAGTTGTTGCTAGCTGAGGCAGCGGTCAGAGGATGGGTATCCGGCGACCCAGCGGATTATTATGAAGCGGGAGTTCGTGCCCACATGAACCAGATGGCCGCCTACAACGCCGATTCAGCGATTGCCATTGAGGATATTGAAATCTACTTGACTGCCAATCCCTTCAATACTGGAAACGCCTTGGAGCAGATCAACAACCAATATTGGATATCCTCTTTTTTAAACGGCCCCGAGGCCTTTGCCAATTTTAGACGATCGGGTTTCCCAACTTTACCTCCCAATACCTACCCGGCACAGGATATTACCGGCGATTTTATTAATAGAATTACCTACCCCACGGATGAAATTGCAACGAACAATGTAAACCTGAGTGCCGCGGTAGCCCGAATGGGTCCCGATAATTTGGATACCAAGGTCTGGTGGGATAAATAAACACCTACATCTTCAAGATAAGGAAACGATAATCCAAAAAAAAAGAACATCCATGAAAAACACCTTAAAAAACCTCATCGCCAAAAACAAAGAGCAAGAAAAAACGTACGCCGCCTCACGACAAGCCGAGATCGACAACCCGAAAACGGGAGACGCACGACGAAATTTTCTGAAAATGACGGCATTAGGCGGTATTGGCCTATCGGGTCTTATGGGCTATTCCATTGAAGATACCTTGGCCCATACGACCTCAAAAGTCAATCGCGCCTCCGCACCTTCCGATTTAAAAATAACCGATATGCGTATTGCGGAGATAGGCGGTGATGTGGTTTTTCGAACGCCCATCGTCCGTATTTATACCAATCAGGGTATCGTAGGCCATGGCGATGTTCGGGATGGTGCGGCCAAGGAATACGCCCTCTTTTTGAAAAGCCGGTTATTGGGAGAAAATCCCTGCAATGTAGAGCGCCTTTTTGGCATCATCAAACAGTTCGGTCACCATGGCCGACAGGGGGGAGGCGTATCAGGCGTAGAAATGGCACTTTGGGATCTGGCCGGAAAGGCTTACAACGTTCCCGTTTACCAAATGCTGGGCGGAAAATATCGTGACAAGGTACGGGTGTATTGCGATACTACGATTTCCAAAGACCCTGCTGAATATGCCGAACGTATGCAGGCACGCGTCGACCAAGGCTATACCGCCTTAAAAATGGACATCGGTATTAATTTACTAGAAGATATTCCTGGAACGCTTATCAACGCACCCAAGGCGGAATACAATCCGTACCAACACCAATCCACCCAATACAACATGACCAAGCACCCGTTCACTAGGGTGCAGATTACGAATAAGGGTATCGATAAATTGATGGAGTTTTTGGATGTCATGCGTTCAAAGATCGGATATGATATTCCAATGGGTACCGATCATTGGGGCCATATCGGCATCAACGAGGCAATCAAGATTGCCAACGCCGTTGAACCCTACAACCTTGCCTATATCGAGGATATCATTCCATGGCAGTATACCGATCAGCTACGCGAACTCACCTTGGCTTCCACCACCCCGATTCAGACTGGAGAGGATATTTATAGATTGGAAGGCGGTTTCGAAGAATTGATTACCCAACGCGCCGTAGACATTGTACACCCCGATCCCAATACATCGGGCGGAATCTTGGAAACTAAACGGATCGGCGATTTTGCATCTAAGCACGGTATCGGATTTATGCACCACCATGCGGCCGGCCCGATTTCTTTCTTGGGCTGTGTGCATAGCGCTGCCGCCACGGAGAATTTTATGTGGCTAGAGCACCACGCCGTGGACAAAAAGGATTGGGAAAATCTCGTTACCGGTTTTGATGGGCCTATTGTAAAAGATGGTTATGTGACAGTTCCTGAAAAACCAGGTCTTGGTGTCGAGCTCAACGATGAAGTTGTCAAAAAGTACCTGATAAAAGGTGAAAAACTATTTGCCCCTACACCGGAATGGAATGAAATACGTGCGTGGGACCGATTGTGGAGCTAATTTTATCCGCACACATCTCCCTTATCCCGATGGTCTGAGTTGCTAATGTTCAGTGAAAAGGAAGAAAGAATGGCCGTTCCTCCTGTAAGGACCGTCACTATAAAGAAAAAGCTTGGACATGCTCGTCATCAATAATCCATGTACTATGAAAATAAGAATTTTTCTGATTGCCCTGTTTACAATGACCTATTTATCGGTAGCTTCCCAAGAATTCGCCGCAAGCTCCGAATATGTTAAAACATTGACTTCTAAATGGAAGGGCGAACGCTTTAAGGATGGCCGCCCAAAGGTCCCGGACCTTGTAATCGAACGTTTAAAAAACGCCACTCTTGAACAGGTTTGGGGTTATATGGAACGCAAAGGGTACACCAACCAGGTCGAGATGGACTGGCTTATACTCAAACCCGGCGAGACAATGACCGGGCGCGTGGTCACCGCACAGTTTATGCCGGCAAGACCGGATCTTGACAGTATTGTAAGATCGCAAGGTATTTCGGAGGGACGTTCACAAAAAGGCGGTATAAATATTTGGCCAATAGATGTACTGACCAAGGGCGATGTTTACGTGGCGGATGGCTATGGCAAGGTCAAGGACGGGACGTTGATCGGTTCGAGCCTGGGCAACGCGATCTATGGTAAAACCGGCAATGGGGTAGTGTTTTATGGATCGGTCAGGGATATGCAGGAACTCAAGGAGACAGAAGGATTTAATGCTTGGATTAAGGGACAAGATCCTTCCTATATCAAAGACATGACCCCTACATCGATAAACGCCCCGATTCGGGTCGGGTCGGTCACTGTATTCCCGGGCGACGTGGTATTCGCTAACGAATACGGCGTGGCTTTCGTACCGGCGCACATGGTTGAAGAATTGGTATCCGCATCGGAGCTTACGGCACTTCGTGACGAGTTCGAGCGGGTATTGTTGCAAGAAGGCAAATATCCCGGAGGAGAGATACACGGGGACTGGTCGGATAAAATCAAGGAAGAGTTCAGGACTTGGTTCGCAAAGTATCCTAAAGAACTGACGGTTACAAAAGAAGATATTGAGGAATATTTGGCAAAGGAAGGCCATTGATTCCCTAACTATCTTAGGAGAGTATACTCTTACTATTAAGAAATTCGGATTTTGTTTCTATTAATACAATGAATATTTAACTGATAATCAAACGTTTAATTTGAATCTGAGTGTGCCTAGGCAAAAGAAGAAGTTTAAATTACTTCTTAGCTATTATTATCATTTTGCATCTTTTTTATTCCTGATTATTTAAGACATGTAGTTTCGAAGTAGATGTATAGCTCGACCCATCAATTTATAGGTTCCTTTTATGCTAATATTCATAGTTTCTGATATCTCCGAGTAAATTAGTCTAGTAAAAAAATTTAAATATATTATTTCATTTTGTTTTTATATAAGGTTTTCAAGAGCCGAATCCCTTTGCGGGCGGTGAACTCCAGACGGAGGATTTTATTCGAAGACTTACCTATCCCGATTCTAAAATGACGGTCAATTCGACGAATTTGCAGGAAGCGGTAAGCAGACAAAGGCCAGATAATTTGGACACCAAGGTTTGGTGGGACAATTAAAATGAGTTAGTGTTATATTATAGATAGTTACGAATCGATTATACAAAAACAGCATCCATGAAAAACAACCTAAAACATCTAATCGCTAAACACAAAGAACAAGAAAGCACCTACACCGCTTCCCGCCAAGCCGAAATCGACAACCCCAAAACGGAGGATGCCCGCCGAAACTTCTTGAAAATGACCGCGCTGGGCGGCCTAGGGCTATCAGGTTTGATGGGCTATTCCTTTGAGGATAACGTGGCGCATACCACCTCAAAGGTCAATCGGTACTCGGCACCTTCCGAACTCAAGATTACCGATATGCGCTATGTAGTGACCAACGTAATGGGGGGCACCCCGATAATCAAAATCGATACGAACCAGGGTATATATGGCCTGGGAGAAGTGAGGGACGGTGCTGATGTTACCTACGCATTAATGCTCAAGAGCCGCATTTTGGGCAGAAATCCCTGTAATGTCGAAAAGATTTTTAAGATTATCAAGCAGTTCGGTGGCCCTGCTCGGCAGGCAGGTGGTGTTTGTGGGGTAGAAATGGCCCTTTGGGATATTTGTGGCAAGGCCTATAACGTGCCCGCGTGGCAACTCTTGGGCGGTAGATATCGTGACAAGGTTCGTCTCTATGCCGATACGCCCGAGGCCAAATCCCCCGAAGAACAGCAACGACTGATAGATTTCCGTGTCAACGACCAAGGCTATACTTGGCTCAAAATGGACGTGTCCATCGGCGAACTCAAAGGTAAGCCCGGGACTATCGTCAACGGTAAATTTTGGGAAGACGACAAGGGCAGCCTTAACCAATGGGGCGATCAAAGAAATTTTATGTCCTACGGAAATACCATGCACCCGTTTACTCAGATACAGATTACCGATAAAGGATTGGAACATCTGCAACAAGTCGTCGAGGACGTTCGTAATATGGTGGGTTATGAAATACCCATTTCTACGGATCACTATGGCCATTTTGATTTGAACAACAACATCCGTCTGGCAAGGGCCCTAGAAAAATATCGTTTGGCCTGGTTCGAAGACATGGTACCTTGGCAGTATACGGAGCAATGGAAAATTATTACCGAGGCCATAGAAACCCCGACCACTACAGGTGAGGATATTTATCTGTTAAAAGATTTTAAGCCTCTTATCGAACAAAGGGCAGTCGATATTATCCATCCGGATCTGGCCTCTTCGGGCGGATTACTGGAAACTAAAAGAATCGGGGATTATGCTGAAGAATTTGGGGTTGCCATGGCGATGCACCAAGCGGGAACTCCGGTATCATTCATGGCCAACGTACACTGTGCCGCAGCTACCCAAAACTTCTTGGCTCTGGAACACCATTCCGTAGACATACCATGGTGGGAAGATCTTGTAACCACCGTTGGCGACTTTAAGATGATCGATAAAGGTTTTGCAACGGTGCCTTTGACAGCACCCGGATTAGGCATCGAACTCAACGAGGAAGTATTGAAAAAACATATCGATCCCAGGGATAAAAGCTATTTCAAATCAACGGATGAATGGAACGAGCTGCGATCTCACGATAGAACGTATAGTTGATAAAGGAATCATTTAGTTGATAAAGGAATCATTATATTTAACAAATTGGAATTTATGAAAACCAGAATTTTTTTGGTGGCTTTATTTTTAATTGGTTGTTTGCCACTATGGTCACAAGGCGTAGCCGCAACCTCCGAATACGTCAAGGAATTGAATTCCGATTGGCAGGGCGAACGTTTTGAGGACGGGCGGCCCAATGTTCCCGATGCCCTTTTGAAGCGCTTGAAACTAATTCAGATGGAAGAGGCTTGGGGCTATCTGCGAAACAAGGGCTACAACAATCAATACGACGGAGATTGGGAAGTCCTCTACCCGGACAGTGTGATGACAGGTAGGGTCTTGACCGCCCAATACATGCCTTTGCGCAAAGATTACAAACACTTGGTCAAGATGAAGGGGGCCAAGGAAAACCGTGATACCATTGGGGGAAGTAATTCCTGGCCTATTGAGATTTTACGTCCGGGAGATGTTTACGTGGCAGACGGATATGGTAGGGTCATAGATGGTACCCTAATCGGTTCGAATTTGGGAACTGCCATTTACAACAATTCCAAGAACGGGGTAATTTTCGACGGCGGAGTACGCGATGTGGCCGGTTTGATGACCATTGCAGGCTTCAACGGTTGGTGGCGCGGACAAGATCCATCGTATTTACAGGAAGAAATGTTGACCAGCATCAATACCCCGATCCGAATAGGAAGGGCCACTGTATTGCCCGGCGATGTGGTACTCGCCAATCGGTATGGTATCGTATTTATTCCCGCGCATTTGGTTGCCAACCTAGTGCTTTCCTCTGAAGTAGTAGCCCTTCGCGATCTATTCGGATTTCAACGGCTTCGGGAAAAAACCTATACCCCGGGGCAAATCGATACGGGTTGGACGGATGAGATCAAAGCCGATTTTAAGGATTGGCTCAAAAAGTATCCGGACAATAAGTTGCCTATGACCCGTAAAGAATTAAATGATCACCTTAGTGCCGGTACTAACTAATTTAACGGGCCAAAGTATACTTAAATAAATTTGATAATGAAAAACCGAAATACCCTTAGTATTTTACTTGCGTTTTGTACTGTAATCGTATTTGCCCAATCGAACAATGACCAACAAAAGCTAGATACGGCCGTAAAGGAACTGTACAGGGCAATGGTAGATAAAAATGATAATGCCTTGGAAAATCTAACGGCCAAAGATTTGACGTATGGGCATTCAAACGGAAAAATCGAAGACAAGACCCAATATATAGACGCCATTTTAAATGGACCTTTCGTCTTTAGTTCTATCGTTCCGGATGAACAGAAAATCTATATTTCAGGAAAAACGGCCATTATAAGACATATTTTTATTGCAGAAGGCACCAATGATGGTGAACCTGCCGACGTACGTATTGGTGTTATGATGACCTATCAAAAACAAGACGGAAAGTGGAAACTGCTTGCCCGGCAGGCATATAAACTGTAGTTAGGCAAACAGCTATTTTTCGACCGACCTAACCATACTTCCTTTGAAAAAAATTAATCTGTACTCCACGTAAAGTCGTAAATCTCTCGATTTGTTTCATTTTCAGAACTATTTGTTACTTTCCTTATCAAACGCGAATCGTATTTTTGGGGATAGAGGAAGAACACTTATATTCGTGGTATCAGAAATTGGCTGCTAAATTTGTACAACTAACTAATCGATATAAAATGAAAAAAGTAGTGACTTTTGGGGAAATCATGTTGCGGTTGTCCCCTCCGGGATTTTTAAGGTTTTCACAGACTACAAGTTTTGACGTCGTATATGGTGGCGGTGAAAGTAATGTGGCGGTTTCACTAGCTAATTATGGGGTTCCTGTGGACTTTGTGACCCGTTTACCCAAAAATGATATCGGCGAATGTGCCCTGATGGAAATGCGCAAAAGAGGAGTGGGCACCGATAAGATTGTCTTTGGAGGAGACCGTTTGGGTATCTATTTTTTGGAGACCGGGGCCGTAAGCCGCGGAAGCAAGGTTGTCTACGACCGGGCGCATTCGGCCATTGCAGAGATAAAAGAAGGAATGATCGATTGGGATGCCGTTTTTGACGGAGTGGAATGGTTCCATTGGACGGGAATCACGCCCGCGATTTCCCAAGGTGCCGCCGATGTTTGTCTCGAAGCCGTAAAGGCGGCCAAAGACAAAGGTATAACGGTTTCAACTGACTTAAACTATCGCGCCAAGTTGTGGAATTACGGTGTTGAACCGGAAGAGGTTATGACGGAATTGACTTCCTATTGCGATGTCATTCTCGGCAATGAGGAAGATGCGGAAAAACACTTCGGTATAAAACCCGAAGGTCTCGATATTACCACACAGGGCGAACATGTAAAAGCAGAGGCTTTTCTCTCGGTTTGTCAACAGATGATGAAAAAATTTCCCGATGCCAAAAAAGTAATTACTACGTTAAGGGGATCTATTTCGGCCTCCCATAACACTTGGGCGGGCGTTCTTTATGATGGTAAAACCATGTTCAAATCACCCGAATACCAGATTACTCATATCGTCGATAGAGTTGGGGGAGGTGATTCATTTATGGGCGGGTTAATATACGGTCTACTAAAATATCCCGAAGACGACCAAAATGCGTTGAATTTTGCCGTAGCCGCATCCTGTCTCAAACACACTATCGCAGGAGATGCCAATCTAGCGACCGTCGACGAAGTTGAAAAGCTGATGGGCGGTGATGCGTCGGGGCGAGTAGCAAGGTGATGTAAAATTTTAAGGTATAACATTCACGGTGGCAATTAGAATTCAAAATTCAATGCTGCTCTAGGCAGTTTCAAGGTTCAAGGTTCAAGGTTCAAAGGAAAACTAAAAAATACTTATGGCCCAATATACAAGGATAGAAGTAATAAAAGTAATGGAAGAAACCGGCATGGTGCCGTTGTTTTACCACCCCGATGTCGAACTTGGGAAGAATGTGTTAAAGGCCTGTTACGATGGTGGTTCACGTTTACTGGAGTTTACGGCACGAGGCGATTTTGCTTTCGAGGTCTTTCATGAGCTGAACAAATTCGCAATCAAAGAACTTCCGGGTATGGTCATGGGGGTCGGTTCCATTACCGATGCCGCGGCAGCAAGTATGTTCATGCAAATGGGGGCCAACTTTATTGTAACCCCGACGTTTCGTGAGGATATTGCCATCGTTTGTAACCGTCGAAAAGTACTTTGGTCTCCAGGTTGCGGTACGCTTACCGAAATCAACCGGGCAGAGGAACTGGGCTGTGAAATCGTCAAATTATTTCCCGGAGATATCTATGGCCCCGGGTTCGTCAAGGCCATTAAAGGGCCGCAACCGTGGACAAGCGTTATGCCCACAGGCGGTGTAAGTACGGACGAGACCAACTTAAAAGGCTGGTTCGATGCCGGAGTGACCTGTGTAGGCATGGGATCCCAGATGATCAGTAAGGATATTTTGGCCAATAAAGATTTTGCCGGACTTGAAAAAAGAGTGAGGGAAACGTTGACCTTGATCAAGAAATTGAGAAGATAGTTTTTCGCTAAACACTAAACACCAAACCCTAAACACTCAAGCATCAAGCACCAAGCACCAAATACGAAGCACCAAGTCCCAAACACCGAGCACGAAGTACTAAACGCATAACTTGCTGCACGCAAATCGCTTAACTTGAATCAGCATTCGTCAGGTTAACAATGACTTTAGCTTAGCGTTTTGGAATTACGTACAGCGCATAGCGCTCATTGAAAATGTGATTTTTGAATTCCAAACTCCAATCCCCGCAATTCTGCCAGACCGCGTAGGCGACCGATGGCCGAATAGCCGGGATTTGTTTTTTTATGCAGATCGTCCAACATCTGATGGCCGTGATCTGGGCGCATGGGAATCTGGGCGTCTTTTTGCCCGTTCTCTTTTCGTCTTTTTTCCTCTTGGAGTATTTTTTTTATGAGGCCGTACATGGGTACGTCACCTTCCAAATGGTTGGCTTCGTAGAAATTGCCATGTCCATCACGTTGGGTGCTTCTCAGATGCATAAAATGTACCCGATCGGCAAAACGTTCGAACATCCTAAGAATATCATTATCCTCACGGACACCCAAAGACCCGGTACAAAACGTAATGCCGTTATGAACGGATTTCACTTTGTCGAAAATATAGGCGTAATCCGATTCCGTGCCCATTATTCTGGGTAGGCCCAAAATCGAAAATGGTGGGTCATCAGGGTGAATGCACATACGGATTCCATTTTCTTCGGCAACGGGAATTACCTCTTGTAGAAAATGGACCAGGTGATCGCGCATTTCGGTTTCCCCTATATCCTTATAGGTATCTAAAATACTTTGAAATTTGCTGAGATCGTAGCCCTTCTCAGGAACGGGATAACCTTCTGAAGAACCGGGCAGCCCTGCAATAATGGTTTTTACCAATTCCCAGATTTCGTTTTCCGACATTTGATCGAAACGTTCTTTGGCCGCTGCAATTTGTTCTTTGGTGTAGGTTGCCTCGGCATTGGGCCGTTTTAAAACAAACAGATCGAACGCAGCCAGTGCGGTGAATTCAAACCTCAATGCTTTTGAACCGTCTTCGACCTCGTAGTCAAGGCTGGTGCGCGTCCAGTCCAACACAGGCATAAAATTGTAACAGACAATCCTCACATCGCATTCCGCCAAGTTTTTGAGGCTTTGCTTGTAATTTTCGATGTGCTGCTTGTAGTCGCCTTTTTGGATTTTGATGCTTTCATGGATGGGTAGGGATTCCACCACCGACCAAACGAGCCCGCTATCCTCAATGATCTTTTTACGTTTATCGATTTCCGATACCTTCCAAACCTCCCCGTTGGGAATGTGGTGTAATGCACTAACGATACCGGTAGCACCGGCCTGTTTGATATCCTGAAGGCTAACGGGATCGCTCGGCCCGTACCATCGCCATGTTTGTTCCATAGTTTATTGCCTATAAAATTTTATTGTATATAAAATTCAAAATTAAAGTACCAAATCCCAAATGAATAATTTAAGCTTCAATCGCTACTTCGCAGCTTTTCAAAGTTCAAACCAAAAGTTGCAGGTTTCAATTTGGTTCGTCCTAAAACCTGAAAAAAATTGAACTTGCCGCGGCAGAAATAATTTTTAATTTTTCCCTCCTACAACAATACAATCAATACCACTACATTCCCACTACCATTTAATACCTAATTACACGCCGCTAAAAGCACTAAAGCCCCCATCGACCGGAAGCACGATACCCGTTATGAACTTGGCGGCATCGCTACATAAAAAGTGGATGGCACCGTTAAGCTCCTCGGCATCCCCGAACCTTCCCATAGGCGTGTTTCTGATAATGTCTTGTCCGCGTTGGGTGTACGAGCCATCTTCGTTGGTCAAGAGGGCCTTGTTCTGTTTTCCGATAAAAAACCCAGGGGCGATGGCATTCACGCGAACGCCCTCGCCGAATTTCGTGGCCATTTCAACGGCCATCCATCGGGTAAAATTTTCCATGGCCGCTTTAGAGGCCGAATACCCTGCGACCCTTGTAATAACACGCTCGACCGCCATGGAGGAGTAATTGATGATTACCCCTTCTTTTTGATCGGACATGGTTTTCCCGAAAATCAACGAGGGAAGTACGGTGCCGTTCAGGTTCAGATCGATCACTTTTTTAAAATCGTCCATCGAGAGATCGAAAATCGTTTTATCGGGAGCGATGGTCGCACCGGGCAAATTTCCGCCTGCGATGTTCAGAAGAATATCGATTCTCCCATAATCGTTCATGATCTGCAGTTTTACGTTCTGTAGCGATTCCTCATCCAAAATATCCGCCTCATAGGCCTCGGCTTTTCCACCGATTTCCGCTATTTCATCCAATAAGGGTCGTAGCGAGGATTCTTTACGGCTTAGCAAGGCCAGTTTTACGCCTACTTTGGCCAAGCTTAGGGCAACACTTCCTGCCAAGGCCCCGCTAGCACCGGTTATAATCGCAATCTTGTTTTTAATTTCGAACATAGGTTGTTTTTAAGAGAAGGCAATATAAAACAATATCCTGTTAAAAATAAGCCTCAAGGCCTTTGGATTTTACCTTGTCTCAAAAAAACCGCTATTTTTATCCCTATTAATCCTCAAAAACAGATTCTGATGCAAATTTATAAGACTCCGGAAGGTGCTATCATTAAACATAATGATACGTTTTACCGTAAAAAAATAGATAGTTGGGATACCTTTCTAAATCGCAAAAATTTGTATCAGGCTTTGCAGAAAGAGGTTCAGGATATGGAATCCAGCTCGGAGGAAAGCCTGCCTAATGTGCTACAACCTCCAATGGGCACCCAAGAAATATGGGCTTCTGGGGTTACGTATATGCGGAGCAAGCAAGCCCGAATGGAGGAATCGAAAGAAGCGGGCGGTGGCAATTTTTACGACCGCGTCTACGATGCCGAGCGACCCGAACTTTTCTTTAAGGCCACTGCGCAGCGCACCGTTGGCCACGGCGGAACGGTGCGTATTAGAAAGGATTCCGGTTGGGACGTGCCAGAACCCGAACTCACGTTACTTATAAGTTCGGAAGGTAGTATCGAAGGTTATACCATCGGCAACGATATGAGCTCCCGAAGCATCGAGGGCGAAAATCCGCTCTATCTTCCCCAGGCCAAGACCTATGAAGGTTGCGCGGGATTGGGCCCTTGTATTTATGTTCCGGAAAATCCCATATCCCCTGACACCAAAATACATTTGGAAATTCTGCGGAACGGTAAAGCCATTTTCTCTGATACCATTGCCATCAGCCAAATGAAACGGAAACACAATGAATTAGTGGAATTCTTATTTAGGGAATGTAAATTTCCCAACGGTTGCTTTTTGATGACTGGTACCGGCATCATACCACCCGACGATTTTACCCTGAAAGTCCGCGACGAAGTACGAATAACCATCGATAATATTGGGACATTAATTAATTTTGTAGGTAGTTAATAGCGGTCAGAATTTGACAAAGTTGTCCCTATCTTAAAAAGGGAGCAGGGTCTTGAACAGCAATTACTGATTTCTTGCTTTCGGCAAAACTTGATCCATGTGAATGAAATAAATTATAATCGGTAAAACGCCTCAGCATTTTCGCCCATAATCATATTTTGATCTATTTTGCTTAGGCCTGCAATAAAATCCGTTACCACTGCTTTGACCTGTCCATAATTTCCTGCCACCAGGCACACTGGCCAATCGGAGCCGAACATGAGCCGCTCGCTACCGAAGATTTCCAAGACATGGTGTAGGTAAGGGTGTATTTGTTCCGGGGTCCATGAGTTATAATCGGCCTCGGTAATCATGCCCGAAACTTTGCAATACACGTTTTCGTGTTGGGCGATAGCTTCCATTAGCACGGCCCATCCCTCATAAAATCCATCCTTTATATAAGGTTTGGCGATATGATCGATCACGAATTTTTGATTCGGGAAGTGTTTTACAAACTCCAACACCGCACCCAACTGATGCGGAAAGACCAAAACATCATAGGTATAACCGTACTTTTCCAGATAGGATATTCCCCGTACAAACTCGGGCCGCAATAAAAAATTGGGGTCGGCCTCCCCCTGAACGATATGCCGCCATCCCTTTAATTTTTCGTTGGAGGCGTACTTTTCAAGCGTTTCCTCCACATCATTGGCACGCAGGTCCGCCCAACCGACGACTCCTTTTATAAAATCAGTATCGCGGGCCAGATCAAGCAAAAAATCGGTTTCCTCAAGGGTTTGATCCGCTTGTACGGCCACACAGCCTTCGATACCGTTTTCGGTATAAACTTTCGCAAGATCCTCTGGTAAGAAATCACGCCGAATAGCGGACATGTTGTCATCGATCCAAGCGTGTTTGTCGGCATCGTATTTCCAAAAATGTTGATGGGAATCTATTGTCATTGTTTTCTCTTTTAAGTAAAATTTTGTGGAACAATAATTCTAGGCAGCTAGATATTAGAGCCTAGACGGGATTGTTTTTTATATGTCTGTTTAAGCTCTTTCCGTTTAGTTTTTCCTGTTTAAGTACTTGGCGAATGTTATTTTTCTCGATAGCATCGATATTTCTCCTAACACTTTCGACCAATCCGTCAATCTTTGTCAAATCTTCTTTCCAAATTGAGGTATTACTTAAGATAGATTGGGATAATTCGTTTAAGGACAATTCATTGGAATCATAATTTTTCCATTGGGATGCAAAAAAATCCAATACCTTTTGGTCATCTTTTAATGGGATGACCTCCCCATTGATTTCCCCCTTATAAAATCGGATCAATGCCGATAGGCCGAAAACGATTCGTTCGGGAAGTTTTCCTTCCCTAGCATAGTAATCCTTTAAAGTCGGTAACAAACGGGCTGTGAATTTGGATGTACTGTTCAGGGATATACTGATCAGTTGATGCTTTAATAGTGGATTTCGAAAGCGGTCTAAAACATCGGCCACAAATTTTCGCTTGACCTTATCCGGGAAGTCCAAAGTTTTTGCCGCTTCTTCTAATAAAAGGGATTCAACAAAACCGCTGACCGTTTCATCGTCCATCGCCTCTTTCACAAACCGGATGCCGGCCAAATAGCCTACCGGTACCATCGATGTATGCGCTCCGTTCAGAATCCGGACTTTCATCTTACGATAGGGCACCAGAGCATCAACGAACTCGACGTTCAAGTCTGTTTGGGAAAAAGGGAGTTCCTTTTGCACGGCAACCGGAGCTTGAATGACCCAGCTGTGATAGTATTCCCCGGCCACCAGAAGATCGTCTTTGTAGCCCAGTTCTTTTTGCATTTTATCAGCCCTATCTTTTGGATAGCCCGATACGATACGGTCGACCAGCGTACTACAAAAATCGTTGGCAGACTCGATCCATTCTTTGAATTCATTACCCAATTGCCAGTTATTGGCATATTCTAACACACATTTTTTTAATGCATCACCATTATTTTCTACTAATTCGCAAGGAAGTAAAATACAACCTTTCGAGCTGTCGCCTTCAAAATGTCGGAAACGATGATGCAGCCAAACGGTCAGTTTAGCAGGAAATTCACTAGGGGGTTCATCTTCGAATTTATCTTCTTTGTTGAATTTAATCCCAGCTTCGGTGGTGTTGGAGACTATAAATCGTACATCGGGATTCTTCGCCAAATCTAAATAGGTTTCCCATTCGGTATATCCATTCACGACCTTTTGTACCGATGTCACCAAAGTTTTCTCCGAGACCAGTTCGCCGTTCTTAATACCGTCGAGGATTACGGTAAAAAGTCCGTCCTGGGCTTTTAGCTCAGAATAATCGCCTCCCGCCGTGGGTTTGACAATGGCGATACCACCATTAAAATCGGTTTCCTTGTTCAGAACATCCACCATCCAATCGACAAACGCCCGGAGAAAGTTGCCACCGCCGAACTGCATTATTTTGATGGGGAGAGACTGATTTTGGTTTGTGGATTTTCTATTTAGGGTATACATTTTAAATTTTGTTTGTGTCCTCCTGCGATGGAGAAACTGCCATAATTAGATGCTTGACATTTGAGCTAGAATTTGTTACAGTGAGATTCCCCGCTTCCAAGGAATAAAATCCTCCTGTCCCAATCGCACCGCAGCAGGGGTTATATCCCCACTGGCGACCTTGATAATATATTCCAAGAGTTCCTCACCCTTGCTTTCTATCGTATCCTCCCCGGTGATGATGGTGCCCGAATTAAAATCGATAAGATCCTTCATGCGTTCGCTCAAAGTGTTATTGCTCGATATTTTGATGACCTGTGCAACAGGGTTTCCCGTCGGGGTACCTAGACCGGTAGTAAAACAGATGATGGTACAGCCCGATCCCGCGAGGCCCGTTGTACTTTCTACATCGTTGCCTGGTGTACATAATAAGTTCAGCCCTTTTTTGGATACCGGTTCTGTATAATCCAAAACATCGGTCACGGGGCTTGTACCGCCTTTTTTGGCTGCCCCGGCGGATTTCATCGCATCTGTGATCAGTCCGTCCTTAATGTTACCGGGTGAGGGATTGTTCTCAAATCCGGAACCTACGGCAATCGCTCTTTCGGAATAAGCACGCATTAGTTTGGCAAATTTCTCCGCATTTTCTTCGGTCTCGCAACGGTTAATCAGTTCTTGCTCCACACCATTCAGTTCTGGGAATTCCGACAATACGGTGGTGGCGCCCAAGGCCACTAACAAATCAGAAGTATACCCAAGGGCAGGGTTGGCCGATATTCCTGAAAAACCATCGGAACCGCCACATTCAAGCCCCAATACTAAATGGGATAAGGCTGCGGGCTTTCGCTCGGTTTTATTCGCTTCAATTAGGCCTAAAAAGGTCTTTTTGACAGCATCTTCAATAAAATGGCGTTCGCTTTTACTCTGCTGCTGTTCGAGCACATGTAGGGGTTTCGAAAAATTCGGATCCCGTTCTTTGATGGCTTTTTCCAGTATTTGATACTGTGCATTTTGACATCCGAGGCTTAAAATAGTAGCTCCCGCAGTATTCGGATGCGTAATATAGCCCGCCAACAAGTTGCAGAGCGTTTCGGAGTCTTGTCGGATTCCCCCGCAGCCTCCATCGTGGTTTAGGAATTTAATACCATCCACGTTGGGGAAGGTCCGGTTCCGTTTGATCTCCTCCGGTGTACGAATGATTTCCAAAGATAGCAGTTCCTCTTGCGAAGCGCCCTTTTCATATTGGCGCACAAGAGTTTCCGTATCCACTACAAAATCTTTTTCCGTATGATATCCCAAAGATTTTAGCAATGCGGATTTGAGTACATCCACGTTCCGATTTTCACAGAATACTAGGGGAATCACGAGCCAATGGTTCGCGGTGCCTACCTTGCCGTCTTCCCTGTGATATCCGTTAAAGGTCGTATCCTTCCACTTAGAAACATCCGGGGCTTTCCATGATATCTTTTCCTTTCCGACCCCATATTCCGAAGAGGCATGCACCACGTTCTCGGTGGTAATCGCTTCCCCCTGCGCGACCGGTTTTACGGTTTTACCCACCAATGCACCGTACATAATGATCTCGTCACCTAAAGCGAGATTGCTGACCGTAAATTTATGTTTGGCCTTGGTATCGCCGATCAAATAAAAATTATGACCGTTGTGATGTACATGAGTACCTTTCGGTAAATCCGCCAAAGCGGCAAGTACATTGTCTTCGGGATGTAATTGTATATATTGTTTCATGTAATGGATCTGAAATAGTAAACCCGCCTGTTCGGCAGGCTTCACATCTATAATTTATTTTCCGACGATGTGAAGCTAAAAATACAATTTTGAATGCTTATTTTTGATTTCATTATTGAATTTTATTTGAATGGATGAACTTATAGACTTAGCCGAGCAGCATAGACCGATTTCCGATCTTTTTCAATGGCCGGAATCCAAGAAGGAATGGGACCAATATCGATTGACGGACGAACAGGTTGCGCATTTTCATGAAGAAGGATATGTGTCGGGTATAAAATTGCTAGACGATAATCAAGTGGAAACGCTGCGTAACGATTTGGCGGAAATCGTCGATCCCGAGCATCCCGCGCACAAGCTGTTTTACGAATTTCATAGCAACGAATCCGAAGATCCAGATTCCGT